>Ga0265327_10000640_pt1 | contig 56812 bp, 53 predicted proteins | sample 41621metaG_FD_202089 | JGI IMG/M metagenome (GOLD analysis project Ga0265327, IMG submission 202089) | Rhizosphere microbial communities from Carex aquatilis grown in University of Washington, Seatle, WA, United States - 4-16-21 metaG | ecosystem: Host-associated > Plants > Roots > Rhizosphere... | reverse complement strand
ACCGACGGCTTCGGAGGCAGCGACCCGGCTTTCGGCGTCGTCAAGTCCTGCCAGAGCTCGTCGGCAGCGGCCCCGGCGCCGGCGCCTGCCGCGGCTCCTGCCGCTTCCCCGGCACCGGCACCGACCTACACCACCGTCGCGAACGAGAACGCCACCTTCGTCCTGAGCGCGGCCTCCACCGTGCGCTACGGATCGGGCTCGACCTGGATCAGCAAGAATTTCGCGGCCGGCGGTCCCTACGCCTGCACGACCGCCAACTTCGGCGGCACCGACCCGACGCCGTTCATCGTGAAGGTCTGCCAGGCGGCTTCCACCACCACCACGGCACCCAGCCCCGCACCTGCACCGTCTCCAGCCCCCGCGCCCGCGCCAGCGCCCGCTCCCACCTACTCGACGGTGGCTGCGGAGAACCAGAGCTTTTCGCTGAGCGCTGCCAGCACCGTCCGCTACGGCTCGGGTACGGGCTGGGTAAGCAAGAACTTTGCCGCCGGCGGCCCCTATGCCTGCTCCACGGCCAATTTCGGCGGAAGCGATCCGGCGCCCTTCATCGTGAAGTCCTGCCAGGTGGCATCGACGACGGCCTCGCCGGCGCCCTCTCCTGCGCCGTCCCCTGCACCGTCGCCTGCGCCGTCCCCGGCACCGGCACCCGCCCCAGCGGTTTCCGGCGACATCGTCGACGGCTCGCTCAACGTGGTGGCGTCGTCCTATGTCTCGATGGCCGCCAAGCTCAGCAGTGACGCCGGCATCGACTACCGCTACGGCCCCAGCGCCGCCAGCTACGGCGTGGGCAATTCCGGCCTGCCGACCCTGTTCGCCCGCGACACGGCCAACAAGCTGGGCTCGCCGGCTCCCAATTACCAGTTCTACTACCAGGTGGGTTCGCCCTCGTCCAACGCCGGGGCCTATTCGAGCAACTGGGCTCAGCTGCTCTTCGTGGCCGACGACTCCAGCCAGCGCGTGGGCGTCAGCGACGTGCAGATCTCCAACTACATGTACAACACCTTCGCCCAGCTGCCGCAGCTGAGCTGGACGATCACGATGGCCCCTGGCGGCGGCCTCGACCAGGTGAATGTGCTGGGCTACAAGTCCTCGGGCATCGTCAGCGGCAATCCGGTCGCGACCGCTCGCTGTGCCGGCCGTCCGGGCTTCTGCGCCCAGAGCGTGACCGTCTTCCAGAACGGTGTGATCGGCAGTGGCGGCAGCAACACCTCGACCAACAGCACGACGGTCAAGCTGCCGTCCAACAAAGTGCCCACCGGCATCGCGATGACCAACAACAGCGAATTCGCGCTGGTTACCGTGTGGGACACGACGGCCATGAAGGGCCAGGTCGCCGTGGTGGCGCTGGCCGGTCTCTGCGACGGATGCAATCCCTACTACAACGGAACCAACGGCGCGCGAAGCTACTACGAGTGGTGGCACGAGTGGAGCAAGCCCTACCCCGGCCTGCCGAACATGGGCGACATCGCCTTCATGAAGATCCTCGGCTACGTGGACCTGCCCGGCATGACCGCGCCGACCGAGATCGCGGTCACCACCGGCATGGACCAGTTCAACACCATGCTGGTGGGCGGCAACTTCATGGGCGACAGCAACACCCCGCTGACCAGCAACTGGCAGAACTTCACTTCCGGCGGCAGCAACTACGGCCGCTATGCCAAGGGCGGCATGGCGGTGGTGGTCTCCAAGTCGGAGCAGAAGGTGGCTTTCGTCGACCTGAAGCCCCTCTTCAGCTACATCAACGGCATCTACTTCAGCAGCAACGGCTCCCAGGTGAGCAACCTGGGCCAGGCCGACAACCAGTGGCCCTACAGCTTCACCAATTCGCCCTCGCAGATGCCGACGGTGGTGAAGACGGTGTCGATGGGCGCCAAGCCGACGGCTGTGAAGACCACGGTGTGGGCCGGCGCACCCCGCGCCTGGGTTGCGACGCAGGACGGCACGCTGCACATCTTCAGCATGGACGGCTACGCGCCGGGCGGCAGCAACGCCTCGCCTTCGGCCAGCAACATCGCCGAAGTGGGCAGCGTGAGCGGCATCGGGCGCAACCCGACTTCGCTCGCCACCTCGAAGGGTGAGCCAAACGGCAACGTCGACTCGGTCAACCAGCAGGTGCTGGTGGCCTCGCGCGGCGACCGCAAGATCTCCTGGGTGCGCTTCGCTTCCAACGGCAACAGCGGCAGCATCGTCCGCACCCTGCAGGACACCCGCCTGGGTGACCCGATCGCGGTCGAGGATGCGGACAACTTCGCCAATCCGGGCTACGTGCTGAGCACCAGCGACTACGCCGGCAAGGCGATCCGCAACTATCGCTACGGCCCGATCACCTTCTCGGACGGCGGCGCCTGCGGCGGCGGCTGCCCGGTGCAGGCAACAGGGTCGGTGCAGATCGAATACGGCGGCTCGATGGCGCTGCCGGGCAAGCCCTTCCAGCTGACGACGGCCAACACGCCCTGAGGGCTTGTGTCCCGACGCTGTCGCTTGCCGCGGCATCGGGACAGGGACCAAAAAAAACGGCCCGCTTGCGCGGGCCGTTTTTTTTGTGCAGAAGCGGACACCCGGACGACTTCTCGCCTTCGGTCCTCGCGAAGCAAGAGACCGAACTCGGCGAGACCGAAACGCTTTAGGTGAATGGTGGGCGGTGGAGGTTTCGAACCTCCGACCCCAGCAGTGTGAATGCTGTGCTCTACCCCTGAGCTAACCGCCCGTGGCGCGCGGGCTGATCGATTGCCACGCGCCTTGGAATTCCAGACTTTTCGACGCCGCCTGGCGCGAAGCCTGCGATTATGCCACAACGCCCAGGCTGTCCTGCCGAAATAGCGTGCGCCCGTTGCTCGACTTGTCGAGCTGCAGCAGCACCTCTTCGTGGGCCGCGAGTTCGAGGTCGGTCGCTGTCAGCACCGGCAGGTGGAAACTGCGCAGGTCGATCGCCACCACCGCGCCCAGCGCAGGCTCGTTGGGCGTCACGTCGATCAGCAGTGCATCCTGCCCGCGCGTGAGGTTGATGTAGACATCGGCCAGCAACTGGGCGTCGAGCTTCGCGCCGTGGAAGGTGCGGTTCGAGCGGTCGACGCCGAAGCGGTCGCACAGCGCGTCGAGCGAATTGCGCTTGCCCGGATAGACCGCCTTGGCCATCGCCAGCGTGTCGGTGACCTCGCCGACGAAGGTGTGCAGCGGCGCAAGGCCGGCCATTTCCAGTTCGCGATTGAGGAAGCCGACGTCGAAGGCCGCGTTGTGGATGATCAGTTCGGCATCGCGCAGGTAGGCCACCACATCGTCGGCCAGGGTCGCGAACTTGGGCTTGTCGCGCAGGAAGTCGGTGGTCAGGCCGTGCACCTTCAGCGCGTCCTCGTGGCTCTCGCGCTCGGGGTTGAAGTAGATGTGCAGGTCGTTGCCGGTCAGCTTGCGGTTGAACAGCTCGACGCAGCCGAGTTCGATGATCCGGTCGCCGTTGTCGGCCGACAGGCCGGTGGTCTCGGTGTCGAGGACGATCTGCCGGGTCATCAGTGGTTTTCCTTGGCGTGATTGATCGAATACTTGGGAATTTCCACAATCAGGTCGGCCTGCGCCAGGATCGCCTGACAGCTGAGCCGCGACTGCGGCTCCAGGCCCCAGGCGCGGTCGAGCAGGTCTTCCTCGCCCTCCTCGGCCTCGTTGAGCGACTCCAGGCCCTTGCGCACCACCACGTGGCAGGTGGTGCAGGCGCAGCTCATCTCGCAGGCATGCTCGATGTTGATGTGGTTGTCGAGCAGCGCTTCGCAGATCGAGGTGCCGGCCGGCGCGCTGACCTCGGCGCCCTCCGGACAGTATTCGGGATGGGGAAGGATCTTGATCGTGGGCATTGAAGGGTCTAGAGGGATTCGATCTGGCGCCCGGAGAGGGCGCGTGCAATGCCGGCATTCATGCGGGCGGCGGCGAAGGCTTCGGTGCCATCGGCCAGTGCCTTGGTCGCGGCTTCGACCACCGCGGCGTCGTCGGACGTTTGCGCATCCTGCAGCGCGCGCATCGAGGCTTCGATCGCGGCAAGTTCGTCGGCCGACAGCAGCTGGCCATCGGCATCGAGCGCGCTGCGGGTCGCGAGCAGCATGCGGTCGGCATCGACCCGCGCCTCGACCAGCGCGCGGGCCTGCATGTCCTGCTGGGCGGTCGCGAAGCTGTCTTGCAGCATGGTGGCGATCTGCTCGTCGGACAGGCCATAGGAGGGCTTGACCACCACGCTGGCCTCGACGCCGCTGACCTGCTCCCTGGCGCTCACGCTCAGCAATCCGTCGGCATCGACGGTGAAGGTCACGCGGATGCGCGCCGCGCCCGCCGTCATCGGCGGGATGCCGCGCAGCTCGAAGCGCGCGAGGCTGCGGCAATCGGCCACCAGGTCGCGCTCGCCCTGCACCACATGCAGCGCCAGCGCGGTCTGGCCGTCCTTGTAGGTGGTGAAGTCCTGCGCCATCGCGGTCGGAATGGTCTGGTTGCGCGGCACGATGCGCTCGACCAGCCCGCCCATGGTCTCCAGGCCCAGCGACAGCGGGATCACGTCCAGCAGCAGCAGGTCGCCGCTGCCGCCGTTGCCGGCCAGCTGGTTGGCCTGGATCGCCGCGCCGAGCGCGACGACCTGGTCGGGGTCCAGGTTGACCAGCGGCTCGCGGCCGAAGCACTCGGCGACCGCGCGCCGCACCTGCGGCATGCGCGTGGCTCCGCCGACCAGCACCACGCCCTGCAGTTCGCCCGCCGGCAGCCGGGCATCGCGCAGGGCCTTGCGCACCGCTGCGATGGTGCGCGCGGTCAGGCCCGCGGTCGCGGCCTCGAACTCGCCGCGGCTCAGGTCGAGGGCGACATCGGCGCCGCCGACGCGCGCGACGAAGCGCGTCGTCTCGGCCTGCGACAGCGCTTCCTTGGCGCTGCGCGCCGCCACCAGCAGCGCCGAACGATCGCCATCGTCACGCGCCTGCAGGCCGCTTCGCGCCAGCACGGCACCGACCAGCGCATGGTCGTAGTCGTCTCCGCCCAGCGCCGAATCGCCGCCGGTGGCGATCACCTCGAAGACACCCTGCGTGAGCCGCAGGATCGAGATGTCGAAAGTGCCGCCACCCAGGTCGTAGACCGCATAGACGCCCTCGCTGGCGTTGTCGAGGCCGTAGGCGATCGCGGCGGCGGTCGGTTCGCTGATCAGGCGCAGCACATTCAGGCCAGCCAGTTGCGCCGCGTCCTTGGTGGCCTGCCGCTGGCCTTCGTCGAAATAGGCCGGCACGGTGATCACCGCGCCATGCAGTTCGTCGTCGAAGGTGTCCTCGGCGCGATAGCGCAAGGTGGCCAGGATCTCGGCGCTGACCTCGATCGGCGACTTGTCGCCGGCGGCGGTCTGCACCTTCACCATGCCCGCATCTGCGCCGCTCAGGTGGTAGGCCATCGCATCGCGATTGGCCACGTCGGCCAGCCCGCGCCCCATCAGGCGCTTGACCGAGGTGATCACGTTGGCCGGGTCGGTGCCGCGTGCGGCCAGGGCTTCGTAGCCGATCTGCCGCCGATCCTGGTCGAGGTAGCGAACCGCCGAAGGCAGCAGCACGCGGCCTTCGCCGTCGGGCAGGCATTCGGCCACGCCGTTGCGCACCGCCGCCACCAGCGAATGCGTGGTGCCGAGGTCGATGCCCACCGCGATCCTTCGCTGGTGCGGGTCCGGTGCCTGGCCCGGTTCGGAAATCTGGAGAAGTGCCATGGCGCTATTGTCTCTACGGATCGAGCCGAGCCTCGACGTCCTCGGCAAAGCGCTCGATGAACATGAGGGCTCTGACCTGCAGTGCCGCCTCGGGGTAGTCGCCCTTTTCGTCGATCAGCCAGTCGAGCGAGGACAGGATCCGCGCACGGGCCGCGACCACTTCCTGGTGCAGCGCCTCGAGCGCCGCCGCATCGTGCGCATCGTCCAGGCTTTCGCGCCATTCCATCTGCTGCATCAGGAAGGCCGGCGGCATCGCAGTATTGGTCTCCGCGGCGATCGGCGCGCCATGCTGCTCGCAGAGGTAGGCCGCGCGCCGGATCGGGTTCTTGAGGCGCTGGTAGGCCTCGTTGATGCGCACCGACCACTGCATCGCCAGGCGCTGCGCCGCCGACCCCTGGGCAGCGAAGCGATCGGGATGGGCTTCGCGCTGCAGTTCCTTCCAGCGCGCATCGAGGGCGGCGCGGTCCTGCGCGAAAGTCGCGGGCACGCCGAACAGTTCGAAGTCGGTGTCGTTGAGATTCATCGGGGCGGCTGGGGCTGAAGAAAAGCCGCCAGCACATGACATGGTGGCGGCTGTTGCGGCGGGATGGCGAGGCTCAGATGCGGAAGCTCTCGCCGCAGCCGCAGCGGTCGCGCTCGTTCGGGTTGTTGAACCTGAAGCCCTCGTTGAGGCCTTCGCGGACGAAGTCGAGCTGGGTGCCGTCGATGTAGGCGAGGCTCTTGGGGTCGACCAGCACCTTCACGCCATGGTCTTCGAAGACCACGTCCTCGGGTGCCAGTTCATCGACGTATTCGAGCTTGTAGGCCAGGCCCGAGCAGCCGGTGGTCTTGACGCCCAGGCGCACCCCAACGCCCTTGCCTCGCTTGCCCAGGTAGCGGGTGACATGGCGTGCGGCCGATTCGGTCAGCGTGACGGCCATGTCAGTGAACGGCTTCCTGGCTCGTCGGGGCCGCCGCCCCATGCTTGGCCTTGTAGTCGTTGACCGCAGCCTTGATCGCGTCCTCGGCCAGGATCGAGCAGTGGATCTTGACCGGCGGCAGCGCCAGCTCTTCGGCGATCTGCGCGTTCTTGAGCGCCGCCGCCTCGTCGAGGGTCTTGCCCTTGACCCATTCGGTGACCAGCGAGGACGACGCGATCGCCGAGCCGCAGCCATAGGTCTTGAAGCGCGCATCCTCGATGACGCCGGTCTCGGGGTTGACCTTGATCTGAAGCTTCATGACGTCGCCGCAGGCCGGCGCGCCGACCATGCCGGTGCCGACCGAGTCGTCACCCTTTTCGAAGGAGCCGACGTTGCGGGGATTTTCGTAGTGGTCGATGACCTTGGATGAATAAGCCATGGTGGGGTACCTCGTTGATTCTCAATGCGCCGACCACTGGATCGTGCTGATGTCGATGCCGTCCTTGAACATCTCCCACAGCGGGCTCAGTTCGCGCAGCTTGGCGACGTTGTGCTTGATGGTGGAGATGGCGTAGTCGATTTCTTCTTCGGTGGTGAAGCGGCCGATGGTCATGCGCAGGCTGCTGTGGGCCAGTTCGTCGCTGCGGCCGAGCGCGCGCAGCACATAGCTGGGCTCCAGGCTGGCCGAGGTGCAGGCCGAGCCGCTGGAGACGGCCAGGCCCTTGATGCCCATGATCAGCGATTCGCCCTCGACGTAGTTGAAGCTGATGTTCAGGTTGTGCGGCACCCGGTGTTCGAGGTTGCCGTTGATGAACACCTGCTCGACATCCTTCAGGCCATCGAGCAGCCGCTTCTGCAGCGCCGCCGCCTTGGCGATGTCGTCCTTCATTTCGAGCCGGGCGATGCGGAAGGCCTCGCCCATGCCGACGATCTGGTGCGTGGGCAGCGTGCCCGAACGCATGCCGCGCTCATGGCCGCCGCCGTGCATCTGGGCCTCGAGGCGAATGCGCGGCTTGCGGCGCACGTACAGCGCGCCGATGCCCTTGGGGCCATAGGTCTTGTGAGAGGCCAGGCTCATGAGGTCGATCGGCAAGGTCTTCATGTCGATCTCGACCTTGCCGGTGGCCTGCGCCGCGTCGACGTGGAAGATCACGCCCTTCTCGCGGCAGATGTCGCCCAGCGCGACCATGTCCTGGACGACGCCGATCTCGTTGTTGACGAACATCACGCTGGCCAGGATGGTGTCGGGGCGAATCGCGGCCTTGAACACCTCCAGGTCGAGCAAGCCGTCTTCCTTGACGTCGAGGTAAGTCACCTCGAAGCCCTGCCGCTCGAGCTCGCGCATGGTGTCGAGCACCGCCTTGTGCTCGGTCTTGACCGTGATCAGGTGCTTGCCCTTGCCCTTGTAGAACTGCGCCGCGCCCTTGAGCGCGAGGTTGTTCGACTCGGTGGCGCCCGAGGTCCAGACGATCTCGCGCGGATCGGCGCCGATGAGTTCGGCGACTTCGGTGCGGGCCTTCTCGACCGCCTCCTCGGCTTCCCATCCCCAGGCATGGCTGCGCGACGCCGGATTGCCGAAATGCTCGCGCAACCAGGGAATCATCGCGTCGACGACGCGCGGATCGACCGGCGTCGTCGCGCCGTAGTCGAGGTAGATCGGGAAATGAGGTGTGACGTCCATGGCTGGCTCAGGCTGGCGTGGGGTTGATCGGTGTTGTTCGGGGCAAGGACTCAGGACTTGGCGAAGGCATTGCCCAGCGCGAACACCGAATTCGGCGCATTGACGCGGATCGGCTTGACCACCGGCTGCGCCGAGATGGCGCGCTTGACCGCGGGCTTGTTCTCGATCTGCACGCCCTTGGCGATCTGGTCGTCGACCAGCTTCTGCAGCGTGACCGAGTCGAGGAACTCGACCATGCGCTGGTTCAGCGAGGCCCACAGCTCGTGCGTCATGCAGCGGCCGGCTTCGCCCAGGCAGTTTTCCTTGCCGCCGCACTGGGTGGCGTCGATGGGCTCGTCCACCGAGACGATGATGTCGGCGACCGTGATGTCGGCGGCCTTGCGGCCCAGCGAATAGCCGCCGCCGGGGCCGCGGGTGGATTCGACGAGTTCATGGCGGCGCAGCTTGCCGAAGAGTTGTTCCAGGTAGGACAACGAGATCTGCTGCCTTTGGCTGATTGCAGCCAGCGTGACCGGACCGGTGTTCTGGCGCAGCGCCAGGTCGATCATGGCTGTCACCGCAAAGCGGCCTTTGGTAGTGAGACGCATCGCAAGCTCCTTGTGTGCTTACCGTTGAAATGACACCAATGCCCTGGGGCCCCGGTGACTTCGTCTCCGCCCTGCCCGGCCCTGCGACAACTGGTGAATGAACCAGTCGGTAGGAGTCGGCCCTTCATCGCGAAGTTCGTTTTTGTTGACTATTTCGCTCAAGTATACCAGAAGGCCCTCGATCGCGCTCGGGTTTACCCGATCCCGGGGCCTGGCCGCTCAGGCGCCCGCCGGGGCCGGCGGGATGTTGTCGTGGCCGGCCGCGCCGAAGGCCTGCTCGCGCAGCTCGGCCAGCTGGTCGCGCACCCGGGCCGCCTTCTCGAATTCGAGATTGCGGGCGTGCTCTAGCATGAGCTTTTCGAGGCGCTTGATCTCCTTGGCGATGTCCTTCTCGGACATGTCCTCGACCTTGGCGCGCTCCAGGTCGCGCTTGACCGCTTCCTTGCTGGACTTCTCGCTGTAGACACCGTCGATCAGGTCGCGCACCTCCTTCAGGATGCTGCGCGGCGTGATCCCGTGCGCCAGGTTGTGGGCGATCTGCCGCTCGCGCCGGCGTTCGGTCTCGCCGATGGCCTTCTTCATCGAGTCGGTCATGCGGTCGGCGTAGAGGATCGCCTTGCCGTTCAGGTTGCGCGCCGCCCGGCCGATGGTCTGGATCAGCGAGCGCTCGGCGCGCAGGAAGCCCTCCTTGTCGGCATCGAGGATCGCCACCAGCGACACCTCGGGGATGTCCAGGCCTTCGCGCAGCAGGTTGATGCCCACCAGCACGTCGAAGCTGCCGAGCCGCAGGTCGCGCAGGATCTCGACCCGCTCCACCGTGTCGATGTCGCTGTGCAGGTAGCGCACCTTGACCCCGTTGTCGCTCAGGTATTCGGTGAGCTGCTCGGCCATGCGCTTGGTCAGCGTGGTGATGAGCACCCGTTCGTTCTTGTCGACCCGCAGGCGGATCTCCTGCAGCACGTCGTCGACCTGGTGCGTCGCCGGACGCACCTCGACCTCGGGATCGATCAGGCCGGTGGGCCGCACCAGTTGCTCGACCACGTTGCCGGCGTTGTCCTGCTCGTATTGCGCCGGCGTGGCCGAGACGAAGATGCACTGGCGCATCCGGGTCTCGAATTCGGCGAACTTGAGCGGCCGGTTGTCCAGCGCCGAGGGCAGCCGGAAGCCGTATTCGACCAGGGTGGTCTTTCGCGCCCGGTCGCCGTTGTACATGCCGCCGAGCTGGCCGATCATCTGGTGGCTCTCGTCGAGGAACATCAGCGCGTCCTTCGGCAGGTAGTCGGTCAGCGTGGCCGGCGGCTCGCCCGGCGCGGCGCCCGACAGGTGGCGGGTGTAGTTCTCGATGCCCTTGCAGTGGCCGATCTCGGCCAGCATCTCGAGGTCGAAGCGGGTGCGCTGCTCGAGGCGCTGGGCCTCGACCAGCTTGCCCTCGCCCACGAAGAACTTGAGCCGCTCGTCGAGCTCCAGCTTGATGGTCTCCACAGCGGTCAGCACCTTGTCGCGCGGCGTCACGTAGTGGCTCGACGGGTACACGGTGAAGCGCGGGATCTTCTGGCGGATGCGGCCGGTCAGCGGGTCGAAGAGCTGCAGCGTCTCGATCTCGTCGTCGAAGAGCTCGATGCGGATGGCCAGCTCGCTGTGCTCCGCCGGGAAGACGTCGATGGTGTCGCCGCGCACGCGGAAGGTGCCGCGCGAGAAATCCTGCTCGTTGCGCGTGTACTGCATGCGGATCAGCCGGCCGATGACGTCGCGCTGCCCGATCTTGTCGCCCTGGCGCATGATGAAGCGCATCTGGGTGTAGTCCTCGGGCGTGCCGATGCCGTAGATGGCGCTCACGGTGGCGACGATCACGGTGTCGCGCCGCTCCAGCACGCTCTTGGTGGCCGACAGGCGCATCTGCTCGATGTGCTCGTTGATCGAACTGTCCTTCTCGATGAACAGGTCGCGCTGCGGCACGTAGGCTTCGGGCTGGTAGTAGTCGTAGTAGCTGACGAAGTACTCCACCGCGTTCTTGGGGAAGAACTCGCGGAACTCGCTGTAGAGCTGCGCCGCCAGCGTCTTGTTGGGCGCGAAGACGATCGCGGGCCGGCCCAGGCGCGCGATCACGTTGGCCATGGTGAAGGTCTTGCCGGAGCCGGTGACGCCGAGCAGGGTCTGGAACACCTCGCCATCCCGCACGCCCTCCACCAGCCCCTCGATCGCCTTCGGCTGGTCGCCGGCCGGCGGATAGGGCAGGAACAGCTCGAAAGGCGAATCCGGGAAGCGGATGAATTCGCCCGGGCGCGTCGGGCCGACGGCGTCGGCGTGCTCGCCGGCAGGGCCCTGGTTCTGCTCGGGAATGGCTTGGATGGCTTCTGGCATGGGGTGGACTCGGGGGACTTGGTGGCGCGGCCGGTAAAATTCAAGGCAACCGGGAAGCGTAATCCAGGTCCCGGCTTCACGCGAATCGATCATCCAAAGGACTTTTCCATGTCAATGTTCACCGCCGTCGAAATGGCGCCCCGCGACCCGATCCTGGGCCTCAACGAGCAATTCGCCGCCGACGGCAATCCGAAGAAGGTCAACCTCGGCGTGGGCGTGTACTACGACGACAACGGCAAGCTGCCGCTGCTGAAGTGCGTGCAGGCCGCGGAAGAGGACATGATGAAGGCGCCCAGCGCGCGCGGCTACCTGCCGATCGACGGCATCGCGGCCTACGACAACGCGGTCAAGAGCCTGGTCTTCGGCGCCGACAGCGAGCCGGTCAAGTCGGGCCGGGTCGCCACCATCCAGGCCATTGGCGGCACCGGCGGCCTGAAGGTCGGCGCCGACTTCCTCAAGAAACTCACGCCGCAGGCCAAGGTGCTGATCAGCGACCCGAGCTGGGAGAACCACCGGGCGCTGTTCACCAACGCCGGCTTCGAGGTCGAGAGCTACCCCTACTACGACGCGGCGCGCCGCGGCATCGACTTCGACGGCATGCTGGCCGCCCTGAAGGCCGCACCGGCCGGCACCATCGTGGTTCTGCATGCCTGCTGCCACAACCCGACCGGCTACGACATCACCGCCGCGCAGTGGGACCAGGTCATCGAGGCGGTCAAGGCCAAGAAGCTCACGCCCTTCCTGGACATGGCCTACCAGGGCTTCGGCCACGGCATCCAGGAGGACGGCGCGGTGATCGGCAAGTTCGTCGCGGCGGGCCTCGTCTTCTTCGTCTCCACTTCCTTCTCGAAGAGCTTCAGCCTGTACGGCGAGCGCGTCGGCGCCCTGTCGGTGCTCTGCGAGAACAAGGAAGAAGCCGCGCGCGTGCTGTCCCAGCTCAAGATCGCCATCCGCACCAACTACAGCAACCCGCCGATCCACGGCGGCGCGGTGGTCGCGGCGGTGCTGAACGACCCGGCCCGGCGCGCGGTCTGGGAAGAGGAACTCGCCGAGATGCGGGTGCGAATCAAGGCTATGCGGCAGACGCTGGTGGATGGCCTGAAGGCGGCCGGCGTGAAGCAGGACATGAGCTTCATCACCAGCCAGATCGGCATGTTCAGCTACTCGGGTTTGACCAAGGACCAGATGGTCCGTCTGCGCGAGGAATTCGGGGTCTACGGCACCGACACCGGCCGCATGTGCGTGGCGGCGCTCAACAGCAAGAACATCGACCACGTTTGCCAGAGCATCGCCAAGGTCCTTTGACGCGGTCCGACGGCCTGGCCGGCCGCTTCGTCGAGGATGCGCTCGGCAATCGCCACAACCGGGCGATCCTCGACGGGCTGCCGGCGCTGGGCCTGCCCGACGCCTGGCTGGTGGCGGGATGCCTTTTCCAGAGCGTATGGAACCTGCGCGCCGGACGGGCGCCCGAGGCCGGCATCCGCGACTACGACCTCTTCTACTTCGATGCCGGCGACCTGTCTTCGGAAGCCGAGCGGCAGGTCGACGAGCAGGTACAGCGGCATTTCGCCGGCCTGCCGGTGACCATCGAGACCAAGAACCAGGCCCGGGTCCACACCTGGTACGCGGAGCATTTCGGCTTCGCCTATGCACCCTCGAAGTCTTCCCTCGACGGCATCGACCGATTCCTGGTGGCCTGCACCTGCGTCGGATTGCAGCCGGGCTCGCAGGGACCGGTGCTGCATGCCACCTACGGCCTGCAGTCGCTCTATGACGGCGTGCTCCAGCCGAACCGCAGCTGCGACCATCCGATGCTCTATGCCGCCAAGGCAGCGGATTACCAGCGTCGCTGGCCCTGGCTGACGGTGCTGCAGACCTATCCCGGCGAGCATTGAGCGCGAAGCTGGACAATCGTCCAGAAAAGTCACATGGGCTGCACCGCAGTGGGGCGTTCCCTCTACTTCTGTGCGTTTGCTGCTGATATATTGCAGCGCAACAACTCTTCGTTTCCCCCCCGATGCTCTACCAACTCTACGAAGCGCAACGCTCCCTCATGGAGCCGTTCGCCGACTTCGCCCAGGCCGCCTCCAAGCTGTACGGCCCCGGTGCCGCGTTCGGCCAGACGCCGATGGCACCGCGCCTCGCGGCGGGCTACGATCTGCTGTATCGGCTCGGGAAGGACTACGAAAAACCCGAATTCGGCATCAAGACGGTCAAGGTGGAAGGCCGCGAGGTGGTGATCCACGAGAGCGTCGAGTTGAGCAAGCCCTTCTGCCAACTGCGCCGCTTCAAGCGCTTCACCGACGAGCCGCGCATCCTGCAGACGCTCAAGAGCCAGCCGGTGGTGCTGATCGTGGCGCCGCTCTCGGGCCACTATGCGACGCTGCTGCGCGACACCGTGCGCACCATGCTGCAGGGCCACAAGGTCTACATCACCGACTGGACCAACGCTCGGCTGGTGCCGCTGTCCGAAGGCGAATTCCACCTCGACGACTACATCAACTACGTGGAGGACTTCATCCGCTACCTGCAGGCCGAGTACGGCAACTGCCACGTGATCAGCGTCTGCCAGCCGACGGTGCCGGTGCTTGCGGCGGTGTCGCTGATGGCGAGCCGCGGCGAGAAGACGCCGCTGTCGATGACCATGATGGGCGGCCCGATCGACGCCCGCAAATCGCCGACCGCGGTCAACAACCTGGCGATGAACAAGAGCTTCGAGTGGTTCGAGAACAACGTCATCTACCGCGTGCCGGACAACTTCCCCGGCGCCGGCCGGCGCGTGTACCCGGGCTTCCTGCAGCACACCGGCTTCGTGGCGATGAACCCCGACCGCCATGCGAGCAGCCACTACGACTACTTCAAGAACCTGATCAAGGGCGACGACGCCAGCACCGAGGCGCACCGCACCTTCTACGACGAGTACAACGCTGTGCTCGACATGGACGCGGACTACTACCTGGAGACGATCCGCACCGTCTTCCAGGACTTCGACCTGGTCAACGGCACCTGGGAAGTCAAGAACGCCGAGGGCCGGCTCGAACCGGTGCGACCGCAGGACATCCACTCGATCGGCCTGCTCACCGTCGAGGGCGAGCTGGACGACATCTCCGGCTCCGGCCAGACCGAAGCCGCGCACGAACTGTGCACCGGCGTGTCGCCCGAGAATCGGCGCCACTTCGAGGTGAAGGGCGCGGGCCACTACGGCATCTTCAGCGGCCGCCGCTGGCGCGAACAGGTCTATCCGATGGTGCAGGCCTTCATTGCCGCGCACGACGCGCCACAGAAGCGCGCCGACCATTCGATCCTGGCCTCCGAAGACACGGTCGGCAAGCCGGCCGTGCCGCGCAGGCGCGCCGGCCCGGCATCCGCGACCAAGGCAGCTCCGGCCCGCAAGGCCGTGGCGAAGACGGCTGCCCGCAAGTCGGCACCCAAGTCCTGAGCATGCCGTGAACGCCGGGGTCGGACAGCTGCTGGATGCGTTGCCGCAGACCCAGTGCACCCGCTGCGGCTATCCGGATTGCGCCGGCTATGCGCGGGCCATCGCCGACGGCGAGGCGAACATCAACCAGTGCCCGCCGGGCGGCCTCGAAGGCGTGGCCCGTCTGGCGCGGCTCACCGGCCGTGCGGTCGAGCCCATCGACGAACGCTTCGGCGTCGAGGGACCGCGCGCGCTGGCCCTGATCGACGAGGACTGGTGCATCGGCTGCACCCTCTGCCTGGACGCCTGCCCCACCGACGCGATCCTCGGCATCAACAAGCGCATGCACACCGTGATCGACGCGCATTGCACCGGCTGCGAACTCTGCATTCCGGTCTGCCCGGTCGACTGCATCTCGCTCGAGGTGGTGACGCCAGGCCGCAGCGGCTGGGCGGCCTGGTCGCAGGCGCAGGCCGACCACGCGCGCAGCCGCCATGACGAGCGGCTGCGGCGGCTCGCGGCCGTCGGCGTCGACGAGCCGACTGTCGCTGTCGAAGCGCAGGAGCCGCTCGCGCACGACCCGGCCGAACGAAAACGCGCGATCATCGAGGCCGCCATGGCGCGCGCCCGCGCCGCGAGACAACCATGAACGCCAACGCCCTTCTGCTCTTCACCGCCGCCTCGATCGCACTGGCGATCACGCCCGGCCCGACCATGCTGCTGGCCCTTTCGAACGGCATCTCCGGCGGCATGCGCGCGGCGATCGGCGGCATCGCCGGCGCCTCGCTGGGCAGCAGCATCGTGATCACCACGGTGGCGCTCGGGCTGGGTTCGCTGCTGGCTGCGTCCGAATGGCTGTTCGACGCGATCCGGGTCGTTGGCGTGCTCTACCTGGCCTGGCTGGGCTACAAGCTCTGGCGCACGCCGCCGACCGACGTGCGGGCGATGCTGGCCGCATCGACCGACAAGCCATTGCCCGGCCGCCTGGCCCTGCTGCGCAGCCTCGCGGTGGCGCTGTCGAACCCGAAGTCGCTGCTGTTCTTCGCGGCCTTCCTGCCGCAGTTCATCGACGCGAACCGGCCGCAGGGCTCCCAATACCTGGTGCTGGGAGCGATCTTCGTCTTCGTCGACACCTTGATCATGATGGGCTATGCCACCGCCGGCACCCAGGCGGTGCGCTGGATGTCGCAGCGCAGCCTGCGCGCGCTCAATCGCGGCTGCGCGATCGGCATGTGGCTGCTGGCGGCGACGCTGGCGATCTGGCGCCGGCCGGGCGCCTGAGAGCAGCCCGCAGCCGGCCCGGCCTGCGGCATTTCAGGCGGCGGCCAATGCCGCGAAGGCCTTCACCACCTCGGGCGGCGCCTGCACCATCTCGATCAGCACGCCCTCGCCCGCGATCGGGAATTCCTCGTTGCCCTTGGGATGCAGGAAGCAGATGTCGAAGCCGGCCGCACCCTTGCGGATGCCGCCGGGCGCGAAGCGCACGCCGTTGGCCGTGAGCCATTCGACGGCCTTCGGCAGGTCGTCGATCCACAGGCCGACGTGATTGAGCGGCGTGGCGTGCACCGCCGGCTTCTTCTCGGGATCGAGCGGCTGCATCAGGTCGACCTCGACCTTGAAGGGCCCGCTGCCGATCGCGCAGATGTCCTCGTCGACGTTCTCGCGTTCGCTGCGGAAGGTGCCGGTGACCTCGAGGCCGAGCATGTCGACCCAGAGCTTCTGCAGCCGCGTCTTGTCGGGGCCGCCGATGGCGATCTGCTGGATGCCCAGCACCTTGAAGGGACGCTGGCCGCCGGTCATACGAACTCCAGGATGACCTGGTCGACCGCCAGCGATTCGCCCTTGGCCGCCGAGATGTTGCCCACCACGCCGTCCTGGGTGGCGAAGAGCACGTTCTCCATCTTCATCGCCTCGATCACCGCCAGCTTCTCGCCGGCCTGCACCTGCTGGCCCGGCTGCACCGAGACCTCGACCAGCAGCCCGGGCATCGGCGACATGAGGAACTTGCTGAGGTCGGGCGGCGCCTTGTAGGGCATCAGTTCGAGCAGCCGCGCGCCCAGCGGCGACAGCACCAGCGCCTCGATCTGCGTGCCGTCGTGCGAGACGCGCAGCGACAGCGGGTTCTTGCCCGCGCCGCGCTCGACCTGCGCGGTGAAGGCCCGCCCGTTGACCGTGCCCTCGGCCCGCACGCTGCCGAGCGGCGTATGGCAGTCGATCTGGTAGCTGTGATCGCCGACCGCGACCGCGCTGGCGCCGGTCTGGCCGTGGAAGTCGGTGACCGACACCGCCTTGTGCACATGCTTTCCGTGGGCATCGAGCACCACCGCGACGAATTGCTCGCCGACCTTCACGCCGTGGCCTTCGAGCTGGCCGCTGATGCCCGATGCGCGCGCCCGATAACGGCGATGCATGTAGGCCGCGAGCGCGACCAGGAAATCCGGATCCTCGTGCGGAACATCCTCGGCATGAAAGCCCTTGCCGTAGTGCTCGGCGATGAAGCCGGTGTTGAAGTCGCCGCTGACGAACTTCGGATGCGCGAGCAGCGCGGCCTGGAAGGGGATGTTGCTGCTGATGCCGCGGATCACGAAGCCGTTCAACGCTTCGCGCATCAGCGAGATCGCATGCGCCCTGTCGCGGCCGTGGACGATCAGCTTGGCGATCATCGAGTCGTAGAACATCGGGATCTCGCCGCCGTCGTAGACGCCTGTGTCGACGCGCACGCCGAAAAGATGTTCGGTGTCGGCCGCGAACATGGTCTGCTTCGGCGGCTGGAAGCGCACCAGCCGGCCGGTGGAAGGCAGGAAGTTGCGGAAGGGGTCCTCGGCGTTGATGCGGCACTCGATGGCCCAGCCTTCGCGCTTCACGTCCTTCTGCTCGAGCGGCAGCTTCTCGCCGGCGGCGACGCGGATCATCAGCTCGACCAGGTCGAGGCCGGTGATGCACTCGGTCACCGGATGCTCGACCTGCAGCCGGGTGTTCATCTCGAGGAAGTAGAAGCCCTGGTCCTTGCCGACCACGAACTCCACCGTGCCGGCGCTCTGGTAGTCGACCGCCTTGGCCAATTGCACCGCCTGCTCGCCCATGGCCTTGCGGGTGGCATCGCTGATGAAGGGCGACGGCGCTTCCTCGATGACCTTCTGGTGGCGCCGCTGGATCGAGCATTCGCGCTCGTTCAGGTAGATGACATTGCCGTGCGAATCGCCCAGCACCTGGATCTCGATGTGGCGCGGCTCCTCGACGAACTTTTCGATAAAGACGCGGTCGTCGCCGAAGCTGTTGCGCGCCTCGTTGCGGCAGCTGGTGAAACCCTCGAAGGCTTCCTTGTCGTTGAAGGCCACGCGCAGGCCCTTGCCACCGCCGCCGGCGGAGGCCTTGATCATCACGGGGTAGCCGACCTCGCGCGCGATCTCGACCGCGCGCTCCGCGGTCTCGATGGCATCGTTCCAGCCCGGGATGGTGTTGACCTTGGCTTCCTTGGCGAGCTTCTTCGAGGCGATCTTGTCGCCCATCGCGGCGATCGACGCATGCTTCGGGCCGATGAAGACAATGCCCTCTTCCTCGACCTTGCGCGCGAAGGCCTCGTTCTCGGACAGGAAGCCATAGCCCGGATGCACCGCCTCGGCGCCGGTCTTCTTGCAGGCGGCGATGATGCGGTCGGCCTGCAGGTAGCTGTCGCGGCTGGCCGAGCCGCCGATGTGCACCGCCTCGTCGGCGAGTTCGACATGGCGCGCGTCCTTGTCGGCATCGGAATAGACCGCGACGGTCTGGATGCCCATCTTTTTCGCGGTCTTGATGACGCGGCAGGCGATTTCACCGCGGTTGGCGATCAGGATCTTTTTAAACATTCCAGGTCTCCTCGGTGAAATCGCCTCGGCCCGCTTCGCGGACCAGGCAATTTGAGTTCTTCGCTGCGCCGCTACGCGGCTGGTCACCGCGGTTGGCGATCAGGATCTTTTTAAACATGGTCTATGCGTCCGATGACTTGTTCGGGAAACACCGCGGAACCGGCTTTGCCGGGCCGCTGGTGTTGCCCCCGGTAGGGGGTTGGCGAAGCGACACGCAGTGCGCGCAGCCTGGGGGCGAGCTCATAGCGGAATGTTGCCGTGCTTGCGCCACGGGTTGTCCAATTTCTTCTCGCGCAGCATGACCAGCGAGCGGCAGATCCGCTTGCGCGTCTCGCTCGGCAGGATCACGTCGTCGATGTAGCCGCGCGTGCTGGCCACGTACGGATTCGCGAAGCGCGCCTTGTACTCGGCCTCGCGCGCGGCGAGCTTCTCGGGGTCGTTCTTGTCCTCGCGGAAGATGATCTCGACCGCGCCCTTGGCGCCCATCACCGCGATCTCGGCGCGCGGCCAGGCCAGGTTGACGTCGCCGCGCAGGTGCTTGGAGGCCATCACGTCGTAGGCGCCGCCGTAGGCCTTGCGCGTGATCACCGTGATCTTCGGCACGGTGCATTCGGCGTAGGCATAGAGCAGCTTGGCGCCGTGCTTGATGATGCCGCCGTATTCCTGGCTGGTGCCGGGCATGAAGCCGGGCACGTCGACGAAGGTCACGACCGGGATGTTGAAGGCGTCGCAGAAGCGCACGAAGCGCGCCGCCTTGATCGAGGACTTGATGTCCAGGCAGCCGGCCAGCACCAGCGGCTGGTTGGCCACGATGCCTACGCTCTGGCCTTCCATGCGGGCGAAGCCGATGACGATGTTCTTCGCGTAGTCGGGCTGCAGCTCGAAGAAGTCGCCGTCGTCGACCACCTTCGAGATCAGCTCCTTCATGTCGTAGGGCTTGTTCGGGTTGTCCGGCACCAGGGTGTCGAGCGACAGGTCGGCGCGCTCGGCCGGATCGCCGCTGGGCCGAACAGGCGGCTTCTCGCGGTTGTTGAGCGGCAGGTAGTTGTAGAGCCGGCGCAGCATCATCAGCGCCTCGACGTCGTTCTCGAAGGCCATGTCGGCCACGCCGCTCTTGGTGGTGTGGGTCGATGCGCCGCCCAGTTCCTCGGCCGTGACGTCCTCGTGGGTCACGGTCTTCACCACCTCGGGGCCGGTGACGAACATGTAGCTGCTGTCGCGCACCATGAAGATGAAGTCGGTCATGGCCGGCGAATAGACCGCGCCGCCAGCGCACGGTCCCATGATCATGCTGATCTGCGGCACCACGCCCGAGGCCATCACGTTGCGCTGGAACACGTCGGCATAGCCGCCGAGCGATGCCACGCCTTCCTGGATGCGGGCACCGCCCGAATCGTTGAGGCCGATGACCGGCGCGCCGACCTTCATCGCCTGGTCCATCACCTTGCAGATCTTCTCGGCATGGGCCTCGCTGAGCGCGCCGCCGAAGACGGTGAAGTCCTGGCTGAAGACGAAGACCAGGCGGCCGTTGATCATGCCGTAGCCGGTCACCACGCCATCGCCCGGGATCTTCTGCTCGGCCATGCCGAAGTCGCTCGACCGGTGCTCGACGAACATGTCCCATTCCTCGAAGGTGTTGTCGTCAAGGAGCAGCGCGATGCGCTCGCGCGCGGTCAGCTTGCCCTTGGCATGCTGCGCATCGATGCGCTTCTGGCCGCCCCCGAGGCGGGCCTGGGCCCGTCGGCTTTCGAGTTGTTCGAGTATTTCTTTCATGACGTCCTGGCTGGAGAGTTGATCTTGTTCGGGTGTCGCTATGTTTTCTGAAGGCCTTCAGTGGCTGGCCGCCGCCAGCAGCCGGCGCGCGGCGGTCGAAGCGGGAAGCGTGCCCGCCGCGACCTCGGCCAGCGCCGCCGGCAGCAGCTCGCGCACCTGCGGATGCTGGCGGAAGGCCTGCTTCAGGCCGGCGTCGATGCGCTCCCACATCCACGCCAGCGCCTGCTTCTCGCGCCGCGTCGCGAAGCGGCCGTTGGCCGTCTGCAGGGATTTGAATTGCAGCACATCGGCCCAGAAGGGTTCGACCCCGGCGCCGGTCAACGCGCTGATCTGGATCACGCGCGGCAGCCAGAAGCGCGCCTGCGCCTCGGGCGAACCGGGCGCCGCATGCGCCGCATGCATCGCCTGGAGATGGGCCGGATTGCCATGGTGGCCGAAGAGGCGCAGCGCCGAGGTGATCTGCGCCTGGGCGCGGGTGGCCGCATCGGGATCGATGTCGGCCTTGTTGATGACCACCAGGTCGGCCAGCTCCATCACACCCTTCTTGATCGCCTGCAGGTCGTCGCCGGCATTGGGCAGTTGCAGCAGCACGAACATGTCGGTCATGCCCGAGACTGCGGTCTCGCTCTGGCCGACGCCGACCGTCTCGACGATCACGATGTCGTAGCCGGCGGCTTCGCAGACCAGCATCGCCTCGCGCGTCTTCTCGGCCACGCCGCCCAGCGTGCCCGACGAGGGGCTGGGCCGGATGTAGGCGCGCTCGTGCACCGAGAGCTGCTCCATGCGTGTCTTGTCGCCGAGGATGGAGCCGCCCGAGACGGTGGACGACGGATCGATGGTGAGCACCGCCACCCGATGGCCGAGCCCGATCAGGTGCAGCCCCAGGGTCTCGATGAAGGTCGATTTGCCGACCCCCGGCACCCCCGAGATGCCCAGCCTGAAGGAGCTGCCGGCGTGCGGCAGCAAGGCGGTCAGCAACTCATCGGCCCGCACGCGATGGTCGGCGCGGGTCGATTCGAGCAGCGTGATCGCCTTGGCGATGGCCCGGCGCTGCACCGCGCCGGTCGCCGTCACCAGGAGGGGCACCGCACCGGGTGTCTCGGCCGGCGGCATCGTCAGGCCGCGACGGCTGCGCGAATCTGTTCGAGCACGTCCTTGGCGCTGGCCGGGATCGGCGTGCCCGGGCCGTAGATGCCCTTGACGCCGGCCTCGTAGAGGAAGTCGTAGTCCTGGCGCGGGATCACGCCGCCCACGAAGACGATGATGTCGTCGGCGCCCTGCTTCTTCAGCTCCTCGATGATGGCCGGCACCAGGGTCTTGTGGCCGGCAGCGAGGGTGCTGACGCCCACCGCATGCACGTCGTTCTCGATGGCCTGGCGGGCGCACTCCTCGGGGGTCTGGAAGAGCGGCCCCATGTCGACGTCGAAGCCCAGGTCGGCGAAGGCGGTGGCCACCACCTTGGCCCCGCGGTCATGGCCGTCCTGGCCCAGCTTGGAGATCATCACGCGCGGGCGCCGGCCCTGCTCTTGCGCGAAGGCGGCGATCTCGTGCTGCAGCGCCTCCCAGCCTTCGGCCGAATCGTAGGCGGCGGCATAGACGCCGGTGACCTTCTGGGTGTCGGCGCGATGGCGGCCGTAGACCTTCTCGAGCGCATCGCTGATCTCGCCGACCGTGGCGCGGGCGCGCACCGCGTCGATGCTGAGCGCCAGCAGGTTGCCCGCGCCGCTCTCGGCCGCGGCCGTCAGCGCGTCGAGCGACTTCCGCACGGCGGCGGCATCGCGCTTCTCGCGGATGGCCTTCAGCTTGGCGACCTGGCCGTCGCGCACCTTCATGTTGTCGATCGACAGGCTCTCGATCGCGTCCTCGGTCTTGAGCTTGTACTTGTTGACGCCGACGATCACGTCGCGGCCGGAATCGATGCGGGCCTGCTTGTCGGCGGCCGCGGCCTCGATCTTGAGCTTGGCCCAGCCGCTGTCGACCGCGCGGGTCATGCCGCCCATCGCCTCGACCTCCTCGATGATGGCCCAGGCCGCATCAGCCATGTCCTGGGTGAGCTTCTCCATCATGTAGCTGCCGGCCCAGGGGTCGATCACGTTTGTGATGTGGGTCTCTTCCTGGATGATGAGCTGCGTGTTGCGCGCGATGCGGGCGCTGAATTCGGTCGGCAGCGCGATGGCCTCGTCGAGCGCGTTGGTGTGCAGGCTCTGGGTGCCGCCGAAGACCGCTGCCATCGCCTCGATGGTGGTGCGCACCACGTTGTTGTAGGGGTCCTGCTCGGTCAGCGACCAGCCGGAGGTCTGGCAGTGGGTGCGCAGCATCAGGCTCTTGGGGTTCTTCGGCTCGAACTCCTTCATGATCCGGCACCACAGGAGGCGCGCGGCGCGCATCTTGGCGACTTCGAGGTAGAAGTTCATGCCGATGGCCCAGAAGAAGCTCAGGCGCCCGGCGAAGATGTCGACGTCCAGGCCCTTGGCCAGCGCGGTCTTCACGTATTCCTTGCCGTCGGCCAGCGTGAAGGCCAGCTCCAGCGCCTGGTTGGCGCCGGCTTCCTGCATGTGATAGCCGCTGATGGAGATCGAGTTGAACTTCGGCATCTTCTGCGCCGTGTACTCGATGATGTCGCCGATGATGCGCATCGAGGGCTCTGGCGGGAAGATGTAGGTGTTGCGGACCATGAACTCCTTCAGGATGTCGTTCTGGATGGTTCCGCTCAATTGATCCTGCGCCACGCCCTGCTCTTCGGCGGCCACCACGTAGCCGGCCAGCACCGGCAGCACCGCGCCGTTCATGGTCATCGACACGCTGACCTTGTCGAGCGGGATCTGGTCGAACAGGATCTTCATGTCCTCCACCGAATCGATCGCCACGCCTGCCTTGCCGACGTCGCCGGTCACCCGCGGATGGTCGCTGTCGTAGCCGCGATGGGTGGCCAGGTCGAAGGCCACGCTCACGCCCTGGCCGCCGGCGGCCAGCGCCTTGCGGTAGAAGGCGTTCGATTCCTCGGCGGTCGAGAAGCCGGCGTACTGGCGGATGGTCCAGGGCCGCACCGCATACATGGTGGCCTGCGGGCCACGCAGATAGGGCTCGAAGCCGGGCAGCGTATCGGTATAGCTGAGGCCCTGCAGGTCGGCGGCGGTGTAGAGCGGCTTGACGGTGATGCCGTCGGGCGTGACCCAGTTGAGCGCGTTCAGGTCGCCGCCGGGTGCCGACTTGGCCGCGGCGCGGGTCCAGGCTTCGAGGGTCGCGGTCGAGAATTTGAAATCGGTTTTGCTCATGGCGCCGCTTTGCTGGTCGTGCGAATTGCTGAAGTGTCCGCCCTTGCGGAAAAGTCTGCGGGCGAGTCTACCGCATCCGTAATTATTAATTCAAAGACCCAACCTGAGGTACATTCCAGTCCATGTCCGCCGTCGCCACCCTGACCCCGCGCGCCCTCTACGAAGAGGTGGCGGAGCTGCTGCGCCAGCGCATCTTCAACCGCGAGCTGGAGCCCGGCAGCTGGATCGACGAGCTGAAGCTGGCCGAGGCCTACGGCATCAGCCGCACGCCGCTGCGCGAGGCATTGAAGGTGCTCGCCGCCGAAGGCCTGGTCACGATGAAGGTCCGGCGTGGCGCCTATGTGACCGAGGTGTCCGAGAAGGACCTGCGCGACGTCTATCACCTGCTGGGGCTGCTCGAGAGCGATGCGGCCTGCGTGGTGGCCGAGCGCGGCTCGGAAGCCGAACTGGCGGAACTCGAGGCCCTGCATGCCGAACTGGAAGCGGCGGCGGCTCCGGGGCAGGTCGACCGCGAGCATTTCTTCGCGCTCAACGAGCGCTTCCACATGCGGCTCATGGCCATCGCCAACAATCGCTGGCGCGACCAGATGGTGGCCGACCTGCGCAAGGTCATGAAGCTGAACCGGCACAACTCGCTGCTCAAGTCGGGGCGCATCGGCGAGTCGCTGCGCGAGCATCGCGCGATCATGGCCGCGATCAGGGCGCGCAATCCGCAGGACACGATGGCGCGCATGCTCGAACACTTCCGCAACGGGCTGGAAGCCGCCAACTAGCGGCGCCCGCTCCTGCCGGCCATCCCGGCCCGACCCGGGCGATCACCGGGTCGAGGCCGTCGGAATTGCTTGCACAATACTTGCTTCGTCAACAAGGTGGCCCGCCCAGAGGCTGCCGTCGACAAAAGAAAGCATCCTGAATGAGCTGTGTGGTGGTGACCGGTGCCGGCTCCGGCATCGGGGCGGCGACGTGCCGCCGGCTGGCGTCGCTGGGCATCGATCTCGTCATCCACACTGGCAGCCGGCGCGATGGCGCCGAGGCTGTCGCCGCGGAATGCAAGGCGGTGCGCACCCGCGTCGTGGTCGGCGACGTCGCGCAAGCAAGCACCATCGACGCGCTGCTCGACAGCGCCGGCCGGCTCGGCGGGTTGCGCGGCGTGGTAGCCAACGCCGGATTCGCCGACAAGCGCCTGCTGGCCCAGCTCGACGACGAAGCGGTCGAGCATGCGCTGCGCACCATGGTCGTATCGCTCGCCCGGTTGCTGCGGCTGAGCCTGCCGCTGCTCGAGCAGTCACCGCACGGTCGCTTCGTCGCGGTGAGTTCCTTCGTCGCCCATCGCTTCAATCTCGGCGCATCGAGTTTTCCGGCGACGGCCGCCGCCAAGGCCGGCGTCGAGGCTCTGGTGAAGGCGGCGGCCGCCGAGGTCGCCGCGCGCGGCGTGACCGTCAATGCGGTCGCGCCCGGCTACGTGCGCAAGGACCGCGCGAACAGCGGCACCCTGAGCGCCGAGCAATGGCAGGCGGCCCTGGCGCGCGTGCCTGCCGGCCGCCTGGCTACGCCCGACGACATCGCCGCGCCCATCGTCTTCCTGCTGAGCCCCGAAGCCGCCTTCATCACCGGACAGGTGCTGCATGTGGATGGCGGCATGACGCTTTAGAGATTTTTCAACCCCGCTGGAGAAGCTAGAACCATGACCAACCGTCGCCAATTCATTGCCGGTGTCGCCGTCGCCGGTGCCGCGTCGACGTGGACCGACCTGGTCCTCGCGCAGGCCGATGCCGAGAGCGCCTGGGCCCGCATCAACCGGACCAAGATCCTGCGCACCGGCGCGGTGGCGGGCGCCGCGCCCTACTACCACAAGGACCTGGCGACCGGCGAATGGAAGGGCTTCATGATCGACTTCGCGAACGACCTCGCGGCCAGCCTGAAGGTCAAGCTCGAGATCACCGAGACCACCTGGGGCAATTCGGTGCTCGACCTTCAGTCGAACAAGATCGACGTCTTCTTCGGGCTGAACCCGACGCCGCAGCGGGCGCTGGTGGTCGACTTCTCGGATCCGCTGTTCAACAACGCCTTCGTACTGGTGGCGAAGAAGGACTTCAACCCGAAGACCTGGGAAGAGATGAACAAGCCCGAGGTCAAGATCGCGGTCGACATCGGTTCGTCGCATGACGCGGTGGTGACCAAGATGTGCCCGAACGCGACCATCCTGCGCCTCGAGAAGGCCGCCGACGCGACGCTCGCGGTGCAGACCGGACGCGCCGACTGCCAGGTGCTGGCGGTGGTGCTGGCACTGACCGTGATCAGCAAGAACCCGACCGTCGGCCACATCGTGCTGCCCACGCCCACCCAGGCGACCACGACCAACCTCGGCTTCCGCAAGGAGACCGACCGGCAATGGCTCGAGTACGTCAACAAGTGGATCGCGCAGACGCGCGCCAGCGGCAAGGTCAAGCAGGTGGTGCTCTCGAACATGCAATCGCTGTCGGGCGTGAAGCCGGAGCAGGTGCCCAGCGAAATCAGCTTCTGAGCCGACGCGCACCGTGTACCACTGGGACTTCGAATTTCTCTGGGGCTTTCGTTGGCTGCTTGTGGCCGGCCTCGGCTGGACCGCCGCCTACACGGTGATCTGCACGGCGCTGGGCCTGCTCATCGGGCTGGCGGTGGCGCTCGGCCGGCTGTCGCGCCATGCCTGGCTGCGGGCGCCGCTGCGTGCGTATGTCGAGATCTTCCGCTGCACGCCGGTGCTGGTGCAGCTGGTGTGGTTCTATTACGCGCTGCCGGTGCTCACCGGCATCGAGATCTCGGCGGCACTGGCGGCCATCCTGGCGCTGTCGCTGTATGGCAGCTCGTTCTTCTCGGAGATCATCCGCGGCGGCATCGTCTCGATAGACCCGGAGCAGAGCGACGCGGCCCGCGCCCTGGGCATGCGCCGCTTCCAGGTGATGCGCCGCGTGGTGCTGCCGCAGGCTTTCAAACGAATGATCCCGCCGCTCCTCAACCAGTCGATCCTGCAGCTGAAGAACACCTCGCTGCTGTCGGTGCTGGCGCTGCCCGACCTGCTCTACCAGGGGCAGAGCATCGCGCACGAGACCTACCGCCCGCTGGAGACCTACACCGTGGTCGCCCTCGCCTATTTCCTGGTGCTGCTGCCGGCGACGATCCTGGTCAAGCGCGCCGAGACGCGGCTCACGAAGACGGTGCGGGCATGAGCGACTCGTCGACACCGATGATCGAGGTCAGCCACCTCGGCAAGCGCTTCGGCGCCAACCATGTGCTGCGCGACGTATCGCTCAGCGTCGGCAGGGGCCAGGTGGTGGCGCTGATCGGGCCTTCGGGTTCGGGCAAGTCGACGCTGCTGCGCTGCCTCAACCTGCTGGCCGTGCCGGACGAAGGCACGGTGCGCATCGGCGACCAGTCGATGACCTTCCAGGGCGCGGCCACCCGCATGCCCAAGGACGCGGTGCTCGCGGCCTTCCGGGCGCGCACCGGCATGGTCTTCCAGCACTTCAACCTGTTCCCGCACATGACGGTGCTGGGCAACGTGATGGAAGGCCCGGTCACCGTGCTGCGCGAATCGAAGCCCGGCGCCGAGGCCAAGGCGCGCGTGCTGCTGGGCAAGGTCGGCCTCTCCGACAAGGCCGATGCCTGGCCCGACCAGCTCTCGGGCGGGCAGAAGCAGCGTGTCGCGATCGCCCGCGCGCTGGCGATGGAGCCGCGCGTGATGCTCTTCGACGAGGTCACCTCGGCGCTCGACCCGGAGCTGGTGGGCGAGGTGCTGCGCGTGGTCAAGGTGCTGGCCGAAGAAGGCATGACGATGGTGCTGGTCACGCACGAGATGGCCTTCGCGCGCGAGGTGGCCGACCAGGTGGCCTTCATGCGCGACGGCGTGATCGTCGAGAGCGGGCCGGCGCGGCAGGTGATCGATGCACCGGCGCAGGCGGCGACGCGCAGCTTCCTGGCGCGCTTCCACGAAGGAAGGCCGGCGCAGCCAGGCGCCTGAAGCGCCGGTCAGGCGGGCTGGCGCAGTGCTTCGGGCTGCTGCTCGGTCGCTTCGAGGTCGGCATGCGCGCGGGCCATGACCTCGTGAGGCGGCAGCGTCTTCATGCGGTGATCGCTCCACACCTGGCGCCAGCGGCGCGCGCCGGGCAGGCCGTTGCGCAGGCCCAGCATGTGGCGCGCGATGTTCGACCAGGGCGTGCCGGATTCGGCCGCCTCGCGCGCCATGTAGTCGCACATCTGCAGCTCGACCTCTTCGCGGGTGATCGAGCGCGGCGCATCGCCGAAGAAGACTTCGTCCCAGGCGGTCAGGGACCAGGGGTTGTGATAGGCCTCGCGCCCGACCATCACGCCGTCGAGCAGCCGCAGGTGCGCCTGCATCTGCGCCAGGTCGGTGAACCCGCCGTTGATCGCGATGCGCAGCGACGGGAAGTCGTGCTTGAGCCGATGCACCAGCTCGTAGCGCAGCGGCGGCACCTCGCGGTTCTGCTTCGGCGAGAGGCCCTTCAGCCAGGCATTGCGCGCATGGACGATGAAGGTGGCGCAGCCGGCTTCGCTCACGCGGCCCACGAAGTCGCGCACGAAGTCGTAGCTCTCGTTCTTGTCGATGCCGATGCGATGCTTGACCGTGACCGGCAGGTCGACCGCATCGATCATCGCCTTGACGCAATCGGCCACCAGCGCCGGCTCGTTCATCAGGCAGGCGCCGAAGGCACCGCGCTGCACGCGCTCGCTCGGGCAGCCGCAGTTGATGTTGATCTCGTCGTAGCCCCACTCAGCGCCCAGCCGGGCGCAATGGGCCAGGTCGGCCGGCTCGCTGCCGCCCAGTTGCAGGGCCACCGGATGCTCCTCGGTGTTGAAGCGCAGGTGCCGCGGCACGTCGCCGTGGATCAGCGCGCCGGTGGTCACCATCTCGGTGTAGAGCAGGGCGTGGCGGCTGAGCAGGCGGTGGAGGTAGCGGCAATGGCGGTCGGTCCAGTCCATCATGGGCGCCACCGATGCACGCATGGCCAGCCGGTCTCCTTGGATCAGAGGAGAAATGGGCTGCAGCCCAGTGTTCGTGCGGGTCTCGTTAAGCATCATTCAGGTCTTTTGGCGTTGTTTTCGAGGTCCCGGTGACACATCGAGTGCCACAAGAGTGGCATGTACCACCGTAAAAATGGAAGACTTGGGAACCATCGCAAGACGCAAGCGCGCTGACGGAAGCGTAGCGCACCTGGGGCGCACTCGAATCAAGCAGTGTGGCGTCGACCACAGCGAGATCAAGACCTTCGACCGGGAGCCAGCCGCCAGGCTCCGGATCAAGAACCGCGAATCTGACCTGTCCGGCGCCCTCGCCCGGGTCCAGCCACCCGATCCGACTTCGCCGAGGTGATCGAGAAATACGTCGGCGAGTCGCGCAAGGGGATCGGCAAGACGAAGGCCTAGGTTGCTCGACACGGACGCGACCACCTGTGCAATTTTCAGCACCCGGCGACAGGAAGAAAATCACCCGGTAGACCTTCGAGGACCTCGAAATGAGCTGGAACTGCCCGGATGTCGCCACGCGTCAGGCCACCACCGCAGTTGGGCGTCCTCGCGTCGCTGAACGCACATTCGACAACGACGGCCGCGCCGCAGTCAAAGTGGCAGCGCATCCAGCGCGCAGCGGCCACCTTCGAGCTGACGCTGGGGCTGGGTGAGCCGACGCTGGCGCCGCAGTCACCTGTGCGCGTGCGCGACTACAAGCCAATGATCGACAACACGGAATGGCTGACGATCAAGACGACACACAGCTTCAAGGATGGCGGGTACTCGTCCCGGGCCGAGCTTGAGGTGACTGGAGCTGGCGACGAGGAAGTCGCCGGCGACGCCGATCGAACGACCGCCAACTCAAGCGACCCGCCGCTCAGTTCGCCTTGACGATCGGCGCAGGAGTCCACGTCCCCTTGCCCGGCGGCAAGATCGACGGCGGTGTCTCGCGCGGCCAGTACATCCGCATCATCAAGATGAAGTCTCCTTTGGGAGCCGGCAGCCAATTGGCCTGCTTCTCGCGTCCCGGTGACTCGTTCTGGAAGTACAGGGTCAGCGAGCCGTCCGAATTGAACTTCGGCTTGTCACGCATGCTCACGGTGAACTTGTTCAGCGGATTCGGGTTGAACCACCACCCGCCGTCGCTGATGTACATGGTGATGGACCAGAACCCATTGACCGGCGGAATTTGCCCCTTCGGGAACGTCACGGTGTATTTGTTGGCCCCCGAAAGCTTCTGCCCCGCCTGGTCCATCTCGGCATACGGATACACGGCATCTTCGGGTAGGTTGGCGGGCCAGCCGAATGCCGCGATCAGCGCGCGCTGAAGGTAGTCGGTGCCGTAGGCGCCGGCAGCGGACGGGACCATCCAGCCGTTCTTGCGCGTGCCGTTGGTGGACTGCGCGGCAAAGATCTTGTCCTGCGCCGTGCGCGGCACGCCCTTCAACGCAGCCTGCACCGCGGGGTCGAGCTTGCTCATGTCGAAGGGCTTGCCCGGCACGAGGCCGATCTTCGCCATGCGCGCCACGATCGGAGCGTCTTCCGGCGCTGGCGGTGCCACGTCACCCATCAGTCGGGCCATCATGTTGAAGTACGCCGAGGCGTCCATGTGGTCGATGACTTCCTGCGGCTTGTCGGTCATGCTGAAACCGGCGTCGTAGACCGGTGGTGTCACCGGTTTGTAGGGCTTGCCATAGGCGCTCAGCGGCACCACGCTGTACTGCGCCTGCAGCTTGTTGACGATCTTGTAGTCGGCCGGGGTGCCGTTCGCGTAGGTGCGGCCCAGGATCAGCATGTACTTGGTCGGCGACTTGATCTGCTTCATGCCTGCCGGCACGGTGCCGGTCCAGCCGGGGGGCGTCAACAGGAACTTGGCTGCCTTCTCACCGGTGGTCCGCGAACCCGGCACCTCGATCACCGGCATCCAGAGGCTGTAGGTGGGCAGCAGGAAGTAGCGCTTGCCCATGTCCGGGTGCGAGAACACCGCTGGCTCCTTGGTCAGGTCAACCCAGGCGATCGAATACAGGGTGTCGGCATTGGGTGCCGATACGCCGCGGTAGTCGCCTGGCGGATAGCGCGGGACATTCATGAATTGGCCCATCGGCGCATGCGTTCCCTGCACCTTGGGCACATTGGTGAACTGGACGCGAGTCACTTCCGTCGTGATCAGCGAGTAGCCGTAGATGTAGGCGTCCTCGGCGATTTGCCGAGCCTCGGCGACGCGCGCATCCATCGCGCTTGAAGTCGACTGCATGGCCGGTGCCGTCCGTTGCGCGTCTGTGGTCGATGTCTTCGAGGTGCCGCAAGCGGCCAATACGAGCGCAGCAGTTCCAAGCAGCGCGCCTTGTAGAACTCGTTTCATTTCCATCCTGTTCAGAGTTAAGCAGCCTTGAGATGTCGAATCCACGCGGTGCCAGACTGTGGATTCCATGAGAAAACGTTCCGGCTTCCGGCTAGAGCGGAAGACTGACTGTCGCCATCACGGCGTACCCCTGGATGCGGTTCTTCGCCCAGAACTCCCAGTACGCGCGAAGGTTGGCATACGCCTGCTGGTTTCTCACCTTGAAGGCGTAGCCCAACTCAGGGCCGACCGAGGCGATGCCGGACTTGAAGCTGCCCAGCACCTGGCTGCGCAGCGTGCCCTCGATACCGGTCGTCGGATATTGATCCGCGCTGATTTGCTGATAGACGTACCCGACAAGGCCGACCTGCCAGTTTGCGGAAAGAAACTGCGATGCTGCCCAGTCGATGTGCAGGTCGACCCCGTTCTTGTAGTCGGTGTCGGAGTTGCGAAGGTTGTATGTCAGGCCGGCGACTGCAGACCACTCACGACCCGTCGACTGGTCGAGGTAGGTGTACCCGCCACCGGCATCCAGCGCGCCGTGGCCGATGCCGAGGTTCGCCAATCGCTTGCTGTCGTAAGCGCCGACTGGGATGTCACCCGTGACGTAGGTCATCCAGTTGTGCACGCCGCTGTTCCAGGCGAGGCTTGCGATCGGGTAGAGGTCGGTGCCGCCTGTCTTCGAGTCGAACGCGCTCAACTGCAGGGCCGTGTTCGCCGATGCAGATGCGTCAACCCCAGTCTGGTTGCGCCCGACGCCGCCGGAGACGCCGATGTACGGCTGGCCGCCCCACAGCTTCTCCTGTGGCGCGTAGCCGACCTGCACGAGCGTGAGCGCGACCTGGGAGTCAAGCCCGGTGGTCAGCAGGGATCCACGAGGCAGGATCTGTGACTTGCCGGCGCTTCCGCTGTAGTAGTAGGGAAAGAGCACGGCGCTGGCGCCAGGCGTTGCCGGTACTGCGGCGAGACTGGCGTACTGACCCGAGAGCCAGAAGGCAACACCACCTTCGTCTGCGAAGGCCGGCAGGCTCGCACCCGTGACACCGGCAACCAAGACAAGAGCTTCCCATTTGGGCGCGGCCTTGCACGGCACTGCTCGCGCAGTCTGACTCCTCCTCATAAACTCCTCAAGTTGACGACAGTGCGTCCCGTCTCCCCAACGGGCGACTCATGCCTTCAAGGATGACTGGCAGCTGACTTCGTGTCTATTGCCCTTTCGGGGCAGGCTCGCGATTCGCGATCGAACCGACAGTTGACGCCCCGACTCGACGCGCACGGATCGCAGTCTCCTGCGGACGCGCGGGTCGGCTAAAAGTCATACGTCGATTGCAAGTGCACGACCAGATTCAGACGCCAGAGCACGGCCGTCTGGCATGAGCGTCTGCGCATACACCGGCAAGGGCTTGATCAACGGTCCGAGCAATTGAGCTGCCGTGGCAACCTTCATGACCTGGCTCGGATCCAGCTTGATGTACTCCGCGCGGTGTGCGAGCGGCTCATAGACGTCCTCGCCCAGCAAGAGCCCTTGATCGTCATATCGCCAGATCATTTGCAGGCCGTACAGCTTCTGCACATACATGTCGTTGTCGTCTGCGTGATGCTTCTCTTCGGCGAGCGCGCTATCGAGCAATCTCCGTGCAACGAACTTGGGCAGTTTCGCCAGCAGCTTGTTCGCGCGCAGCGATTTTCCCGACACCTGCTGGTAGGCGACCCTGGCAACGGAGGTCACGTAGTGATCGGTGACAGCGACCTCTTCATCTTCGGCGTAGAAGATCGTCTGATTCGTCTGCGACCACATGCGGTAGAGACTCCTGATCTGCTGCTGGCCGTCGAGCACAACGCTGACCCCTGCACCGTTCATGTGATAGACGGCCAGCGGACTCATCATGTCGGGCGTGAACAGTTCCTCGTAGCGCCCCGCGACTTCGAGCAAGCGATGGCGCGCATAGGCAAGGAGCAGGAAGCGATGCCGGAGATCGGTGGTTACGGCCAGGCAACGGTCGACCGCTGCATTCAGGGAGGTCAGGTGGGGTAATTTCATTGCCAGCGATGATCTAGAACGATCCACTGACTGACAAAGTCAGTTTCGGACATTTCGTTGTCCTGAACTACATTCCGGGCCACGCAGGCGATTCGTCCGGACGAACTGAGCCCTGAGGGATTGGCTAGCCGACTGCGTCATGGGCGCCGCTGCCTTTTTTTGGAAGCGCTCGCTGCACCTCATCGGGCCGATTGCGAGTTGTCAGCATGGCCGTGGCATTCACCTGTTCGAATGCATTCGATGCAAGCAATTCATCGAATTGAATTCGCGACCAATTTCAGTCAACGAGTATGCGATTCGCCACAAGAGCCCCCTGGACGCCCACACCAGCCAGCCCTACCATTTCGCCGATGAAGCTCTCGCGTACCCTCCTCTGCCTCGCGCTGATCGGCGCCGCCCCCATGGCCTTCGCAGCGGACCAGGTGCGCCGGTGCAAGGATGCGAGCGGCCATACCTATCTGACCGACCGGCTTTGCGGAGATCCGGCCACCGACCGAAGCGGCCAGCGGCCGCCGCAGATCGCGGTCGACCAGATCCAGGCCGAGGACATCTTCCGCTCCCGGGCCGGCGGCGAGCCGACCACCCCGCCGCCGCCTGCCTACATGGACACGCGCGACATGCCGCGCCGCCCCGATCCCGCCAGCACGGCCGACGCGCCGCGATAGGCGATCGACCGATCGGCCGCCCGACGCATCGGGCCGACTCGCAGCCGCCGCCGGCCCAATGGGACGGCGCCGGCAAGTTCAAGCGCAACGTGCTAAGGTGCCGGGCCTTCAGGGTTAACCCTGAATCACGACTCCCCCGCCCATCGTGTCCACGCCTGCCTCCCCCTCCTCCACCTCCCATTCGCCCACCGGTATCAGCCCGGCGGTGACGCTGCTCTTCGCCGTGGCCTGCGGCCTCTGCGTCGCCAACATCTATTTCGCCCAGCCGCTGATCGGTCCGATCGCCCAGACCCTGCAGCTGCATGCGGGCCTGGCCGGCCTGATCATGACGCTGACGCAACTGGGCTATTGCGCCGGACTGTTGTTCCTGGTGCCGCTGGCCGACGTGGTCGAAAACCGGCGGCTGATCCTCTTGGCGATGGCTGGCGCGGTGATCGGCCTGATCGGCATCGCGTTGTCGAATTCGGCCGCCACCTTCCTGGCCGCGTCGTTCGTGGTCGGCCTCTGCGCGGTCGCGGCGCAGGTGCTGGTGCCGCTGGCCTCGCACCTTGTGCCCGGCGCCACCCGCGGCAAGGTGGTCGGCAACATCATGGCGGGCCTGCTGGCCGGCATCATGCTCGCGCGGCCCTTTTCGAGCGTGGTCGCGGCGGCGCTGGGCTGGCGTGCGGTCTTCGGCATCTCGGCCCTGTTGATGACCGCGCTCGCTCTGGTGCTGTGGCGCGCCCTGCCGCAACGCGTGCCGCATTGTTCGCAAGGCTACGCGCGCACCATGGCCTCGCTGCCCGGCATCGTCCTGCGCACGCCGATGCTGCGCCGGCGGGCCCTGTACCAGGGCATGCTCTTCGCGGGCTTCCAGGCCTTCTGGACCGCGGCGCCTCTGGCGCTGGCGCACGAATTCGGCATGGGCCAGGGCGGCATCGCGCTGTTTGCACTGGCAGGCGCCGCCGGCGCGCTGGTCGCACCCTGGGCAGGACGGCTCGCCGACCGCGGACTGACCCGGCCGGCCACCGGTGGGGCGATCTTCGTGGCGCTGCTGTCCTTCGGAATAGGCGCCGTCGCGGTGAGCCACCGTTCGATCGCGGGTCTGGTCCTGGCCGGCCTGCTGCTCGATGGCGCAGTGCAGCTATGCAACGTGCTGAGCCTGCGCAGCCTCTACATGCTGGCGCCCGAATTGCGCGGGCGGCTCAACGGCCTCTTCCTCACTTCCATATTCTTGTGCGCCGCTTTGGCTTCCGGGCTGGCGGCAGCGCTGTACGCCTTCCATGGCTGGGGCGCCCTGTGCCTGCTGGGCGGCGGCTTCGCCCTGGTCGCGCTGCTCTTCTACCTGACCGAGTTCCGTCGGAGTTCAGTGCCCGCGCTTGCCTAGGGCGTCCCGCCCAGGCACATCTCCAGTTGCCAGAACTAGGGGATTCACCGAGCAATCTGTGCATCGAAGTATCGATGCCGGCTCATCAAGTACCAAGCCCGCAAGTCTTCGTCTTCACAATCGATCGCACGGCGACCGCCTGTCGTCGATCACAAGGAGACTCCCAATGAAGCGTTTTCTGAAGACGGGCTTGCTGCTCGCAATGCTCGGCGCGGGCCTGGTCCATGCCGAAACCGAACTGGTCATCGCCACGGTCAACAACGGCCACATGATCGAGATGCAGAAGCTCGGCAAGTTCTTCGAGCAGGCCCATCCGGACATCAAGCTGAAGTGGGTGACCCTGGAAGAAGGAACGCTGCGCCAGCGCGTGACCACCGACATCGCGACCAAGGGCGGCCAGTTCGACGTGATGACGATCGGCATGTACGAGACGCCGATCTGGGCCAAGAAGGGCTGGCTGCTGCCGATCGCGACCGATGCCGCCTACGACGTCGACGACCTGCTGCCGGCCATGCGCAACGGCCTGTCGGTGGACGGCAAGCTCTATGCGTCGCCCTTCTACGGCGAAAGCTCGATGCTGATGTACCGCAAGGACCTGGCCGACAAGGTCGGCTTCACCATGCCGCCGCAGCCGACCTGGGCCCAGGTCAAGGACCTGGCCAGCAAGATCAACGACCCGAAGAACGGCGTCTACGGCATCTGCCTGCGCGGCAAGCCGGGCTGGGGCGACAACATGGCCCTGCTCACCACCATGGTCAACACCAACGGCGGCCAGTGGTTCGACATGGGCTGGAAGCCGCAGATCGACACCAAGCCCTGGCATGACGCGATCAGCTTCTACGTCGACCTGATGAAGGCCTATGGCCCGCCCGGCGCATCAGCCAACAGCTTCAACGAGAACCTGGCGCTGTTCAACGAAGGCAAGTGCGGCATGTGGGTCGATGCCACCATCGCCGCCTCCTTCGTGAGCGATCCGAAGCAGTCGAAGGTGGCCGACAAGGTGGCCTTCGCGCAGGCGCCGACCGCCGTCACGCCGAAGGGCGCCAACTGGCTGTGGGCCTGGGCGCTGGCGATTCCCGCGGGCTCGAAGAAGGTCGATGCGGCCGAGACCTTCGTCAAGTGGGCGACCTCCAAGGACTACATCAACCTGGTCGCCAAGGAAGAAGGCTGGGGCTCGGTGCCGACCGGCACGCGCAAGTCGACCTACGCCAATCCCGAGTTCACCAAGGCGGCCCGTTTCGCCAGCGCCGAGAAGCAGGCGATCGACACGGCCAACGCCAACGACAGCACGCTGCCCAAGTCGCCGTACGTCGGCGTGCAGTACGCGGCGATCCCGGAATTCCAGGCGATCGGCGTGGCGGTGGGCCAGCAGATGAGCGCGGCGCTCTCGGGCAAGGTGACGGTCGACCAGGCGCTGAAGACCTCGCAGACCGCGGCCGAACGCGAGATGACCAAGGCCGGGTACTACAAGTAGCCCCCCAGGCTGCGCGCACTTCGTGTCGCTTCGCCAACCCCCCTTCGGGGGGCGCGGCCAGCTGAGCGGCAAAGCCGGATCCGCGTCCGCCCTGGACTTGTCCTGGAGACAGCTATGAATCGTTTGCTACCGCGCGTGCTGATGGCGCCGGCAGTACTCACGCTCGTCCTTTGGATGCTCGTGCCGCTGCTGATGACGATCTATTTCTCGTTCGTCAACTACAACCTGATGCAGCCCGGCGAGCACGCCTTCGCCGGCATCGAGAACTTCCACTACTTCGTGACCGACCCGGACTTCTGGCCCGCGGTCTGGAACACGCTGCTGCTGATCGGCAGCGTGATCGCGATCACGGTGGTGCTGGGCATCGGGCTGGCGCTGCTGGTCAACGAGCCCTTTCCCGGCCGCGGCATCGTGCGCGTGCTCCTGATCTCGCCCTTCTTCGTCATGCCGACGGTGAACGCGCTGCTCTGGAAGCACATGATGATGAACCCGATCTACGGCGTGCTGGCCGACCTCTGGCGCACTTTCGGCGCGGAGCCGGTCGACTGGCTGACCGACTGGCCGCTGCTGTCGGTGATCATCATGGTGGCCTGGCAGTGGCTGCCCTTCGCCTGCCTGATCTTCATCACCTCGCTGCAGTCGCTCGACCGCGAGCAGATGGAAGCCGCACGCATGGACGGCGCGACCGCCGTGCAGCGCTTCGGCTACCTCACGCTGCCCCACCTGGGCCGGCCGATGGCGGTGGTGATCATGATCGAGATGATCTTCCTGCTGTCGGTCTTCGCCGAGATCGCGATCACCACCAATGGCGGCCCGGGCAACGCGAGCACCAACCTGACCTACATGATCTTCAAGCAGTCGCTGATGAATTTCGACGTCGGCGTGGCCTCGGCGGGCGCGCTGTTCGCGGTGGTGCTGGCCAATATCGTGGCCGCCTTCCTGATCCGCATCATCGGCAAGAACCTGGACTAGAGATGGAACACCCCCCATGCGGCTTCGCCGCTCCCCCCTCTCTCGCCTTCGGCGGGAGGGGGGCGCACCCAGCGGCCTGGCGAAGCCAGTTCCGCGGGCGCCTTGGAATGGCCTGCTCCGCGGCCCTCGGATCATTGAGGGCACGTCGGTTTCATGCGATGTGGGCGGCGCATGGCGCCAAGGAGACCTGACATGCAATCCGAATCAACCCTCGCGCTCGGCCTGCGCACGCTCGGTGCCTGGGCCGTGACGCTGCTGCTGTTCTTTCCGCTCGGCTGGCTGGTGCTGACCTCGTTCAAGACGGAGCTGCAGGCGATCCACGTGCCGCCGCTCTTCGTCTTCGAGCCCACGCTGGAGAACTTCGCCGAGGTGCAGCGGCGCAGCGACTACCTGCTGTTCGCCAGGAACTCGCTGATCACCAGCATCGGCTCGACCATCATCGGCCTGCTGATCGCGGCGCCGGCGGCCTATTCGATGGCCTTCTTCCGCACCAGGCGCACGCGCGACATCCTGATGTGGATGCTGTCGACCAAGATGATGCCGGCGGTCGGCGCGCTGGTGCCGATCTACGTGCTGGCGCAGACAGCGGGCATGCTCGACACGCGTACCGCGCTGACGGTGGTCTTCACGCTGTCGAACCTGCCGATCATGGTCTGGATGCTCTACACCAGCTACAAGGACATCCCGCCCGAGATCCTCGAGGCGGCGCGAATGGACGGCGCCTCGCTGTGGACCGAGTTCCGCCACGTGGTGCTGCCGCTGTCGGTGGGCGGGCTGGCCTCGACCGGCCTGCTGTGCCTGGTGCTGAGCTGGAACGAGGCCTTCTGGGCGCTGAACCTGGTGAGCGCCAAGGCCGGCACCCTGGCCACGCTGATCTCGCAATATTCCAGCCCCGAAGGGCTCTTCTGGGCCAAGCTCTCGGCCGCTTCGCTGATGGCCATCGCACCGATCGTGGTCTTCGGCTGGTTCAGCCAGAAGCAGCTGGTGCAGGGCCTGACCTTCGGGGCGGTGAAATGAACTCGCCCCCAGGCTTCGCGCACTTCGTGTCGCTGCGCCAACCCCCTGCCGGGGGCGCGGCATGCGGCCCGGCAAAGCCGGTTCCGCGGCCGCTCGCGAAGGGCGCTGCTGGCGCAGGCGCCTGGCCCTCACACCTGGATCGTGTCTTGACATCGTGGCAAGGAGTTAACTGAATGGCCTACCTTCAACTCGACAACATCAAGAAGAGCTTCGGCGACACGCACGTCATCAAGGGCGTCGACCTGGAGATCGAGAAGGGCGAGTTCATCGTCTTCGTCGGCCCTTCGGGCTGCGGCAAGTCGACGCTGCTGCGGCTCATCGCCGGGCTCGAGGACATCAGCAGCGGACGTCTTTCGCTCGACGGCAAGGACATCACCGAGACGCCCTCTGGCAAGCGCGACCTGGCGATGGTGTTCCAGAGCTACGCGCTCTATCCGCACATGAGCGTCTACGACAACATGTCCTTCGCGCTGAAGCTCGCCAAGGTGCCGAAGGACGAGATCAAGACCAAGGTCGACTACGCGGCCAGGACGCTGAACCTCACGCAATACCTGGCGCGCACGCCGAAGGAGCTCTCGGGCGGGCAGCGCCAGCGCGTCGCCATCGGCCGCGCGATCGTGCGGGCGCCGAAGGTCTTCCTCTTCGACGAGCCGCTGTCCAACCTCGACGCCGCGCTGCGCGGCAACACCCGGGTCGAGATCCACAAGCTGCACCGCGCGCTGGGCGCCACCAGCATCTACGTCACCCACGACCAGGTCGAGGCGATGACGCTGGCCGACCGGGTGGTGGTGCTGCGCGACGGCCTGATCGAGCAGGTCGGCACGCCGATGGACCTCTACGACCGTCCGGCCAACCAGTTCGTGGCCCAGTTCATCGGCATGCCGTCGATGAACATGGTCGATGCCAAGGCGATCCCGAGCTTCTCGTCGCAGACCGGCGGCCGGCTGCCGGCCGACGGCTTCCTGGGCGTGCGTCCCGAGGCGCTGCGGGTGCATCCGGGCGGAGGCCACGGCGCGCCGGCGCGGGTCGAGCTGATCGAGGCGCTGGGCGCCGACACGCTGATCCATGTCGACGTCGGCGGCGTGCCTCTGGTGGCCCGGCAGAACGACCGGACCGCGCTGCAGGCGGGCGATGCGGTGAGCGTCGAGCTCGATCCTTCGGTGCTTCATTTCTTCAACCGAGAAGGCCGCACGGTCGCCGCCTGAGCTCTGCGCCATGACCACCTCCGCTCCTTCATCCGGATTCGTCGAGCTGCACCTGGGGCTCGGCTCCTTCCACCGCGCCCACCAGGCCGTCTACCTGCAGGCGCTGATCGACAGCGGCGACCGGCGCTGGTCGCTGGTCGGCGCCAACCTGCGCCCCGACATGGCCGCGGTCGAGACCGCGCTGCGTGCCCAGGGCGGCCGCTACACGCTCGAGACGGTGACTCCGGCCGGCGTGCTGCGCTACCAGCGCATCGAGTCGATACGCGAGGTGCTGCCCTATGACGCCGGCCTGGCCGCGGTGGTCGAGCGCGGCGCCGATCCGGCCACCCGGGTGATCTCCTTCACCGTGACCGAGGCCGGCTACTACCTCGACCCGCACGACCGGCTCGACCTCGCCGCACCCGACCTGGCGGCCGACCTCGATCGCGCACGCCGCGGCATGGCCGGCTCGACCATCTACGGCGCGGTCTGCGCGATCCTGCGCGCACGCCGTGCCGCCGACGCCGGCCCGGTGACGCTGCTGAACTGCGACAACCTGCGCCACAACGGCGACCGCTTCCGCAAGGGCCTGCTGGAGTTCATCTCCGCGTCGGGCGAGGACGCGCTGAAGGACTGGGTCGAGCGCAACACCAGCTGCCCCAATGCGATGGTCGATCGCATCACGCCGCGCCCGCCCCCCGAGCTGCGCGAGCGCGTGCGCGCGGCCACCGGCTGGGACGATGCCGCGCCGGTCACCGGCGAGAGCTTCATCCAGTGGGTGATCGAGGACCGCTTCGTCAACGGCCGGCCGGCCTGGGAAAGCGTCGGCGTGCAGATGGTCGACTCGGTCTCGCCCTACGAGGAGGCGAAGATCCGCATCCTCAACGCCAGCCACAGCTGCATCGCCTGGGCGGGCACGCTGATCGGCCTGCAGTTCATCCACGAAGGCACCCGCCATGCGGCGATCCGGCGCATGGCATGGGACTACGTGACGGACGACGTGATCCCCTGCCTCGACGTGCCGGGGCATCCGAGCCCGGTCGACCTGCCGGCCTACCGCGACGTGGTGCTCGACCGCTTCGGCAATCCGGCGATCCGCGACACGAACCAGCGCGTCGCGATGGACGGCTTCTCGAAGATCCCGGGCTTCATCGCGCCGACGGTGCGCGAGCGGCTGGCGCGCGGGCAGACCATCGACAGCGTGGCGATGCTGCCGGCGCTGTTCCTGGCCTTCCTGCAGCGCTGGCACCAGGGCGCCCTGCCCTACGCCTACCAGGACCAGGGCATGGACGAGGCGGTGGCGCACGGCATCTGCGCCGCGGCCGATCCGGTGGCCGCGTTGGCCGCCGACCGCGGCCTCTGGGGCAGCGCCGCCGGCGATGCGCGGCTGGTCGATGCGCTGCGCCGGGCTGGCAAGCGGGTCGAGGCCTTCGTGCGCGCGGAGGCACCATGAGACGCGCAGCAGCCGGAGAGACATTCCTGAAGCGCCGCTGCGCAAAGGAGCATCGATGAGCGGGCAGCTCGACGGGCGCCACGTGCTGATCACCGGTGCCGGCGGCGGCATCGGCCTGGCCATCGCCGAGGCCTGCCTGGCCGCGGGCGCGCGCTGCACGCTGGTCGACCGCCCGGCTTCGCCGTCGGACGGCATTGCCCGCCTCCAGCAGCAGCATGCCGCGACACCACGCTACGTCCAGGCCGACGTGAGCGACACGGCTTCCGTCGCCGCGATGCTCGACGTGGCCTGCGCCGCGCACGGGCCGGTCCATACGCTGGTCAACAACGCGGCGCTGTTCGACATGGCGCCGCTTCTGGAAAGCGACGAGGCTTCCTTCGACCGCCTCTTCGCGGTCAACGTCCGGGGCATGTTCTTCGTCATGCAGCGGGTGCTGCGCCACATGGTCGACGCCGGCGTCGAGGGCGGCTCGATCATCAACATGGCCTCGCAGGCCGGCCGCCGCGGCGAGGCGCTGGTCTCGCACTACTGCGCGACCAAGGCGGCGGTCATCAGCTACACCCAGAGCGCGGCGCTGGCCATGGCGCCGCACGGCATCCGGGTCAATGCGATCTCGCCGGGCGTGGTCGACACGCCGATGTGGAACCAGGTCGATTCGCTCTTCGCCCGGTACGAGGGTCTTCCGCCCGGCGAGAAGAAGCGGCGGGTCGGCCTCGAGGTGCCGCTCGGTCGCATGGGGCGGCCGGACGAGATCGCGGACGTGGCGGTGTTCCTGGCCAGCGCGCAGGCGCGCTACGTGACAGCCCAGACGATCAATGTCGACGGTGGTAACGTGATGAGCTGAGTCTTCATGAGAAGGACCGCTTCCATGACATCGCTGCGCCGACGACACCTGCCGCGCGACCGCAATCCCGAACTCGAGCAGGAGATCACCCGCTCGCCCTCGCTGGGCTACGAGGCCCCCGAGGAGGCCGGGCTGGTGCGCTGCCTGGCGCACGGCTTTCCGAGCCCGCTGGTGCGCTGGCACTTCCACGAGGAATACGAGCTGCACCTGATCACCGAGACCTCGGGCCGCGCCTTCGTCGGCGACTGGATCGGACCCTTCCATCCGGGGCACCTGGTGCTGTGCGGGCCGCGCCTGCCTCACAACTGGATCTCGGAGGACGCGCCCGAAGGCGGTGCCAACGGCCGCGACCGGGTGATCCAGTTCCGCCACGATCCGATCGAACGCGCCGCCGCCGAGATTCCCGAGCTGCGCGAGGCCCTGCAGCTGCTGGGCCGTGCGCGCCACGGCATCGAGTTCTTCGGCTTCGAACAGCGCGCGCTGGCCCAGTGGGACGCCATCAAGGCATCGCACGGCCTGCAGCGGCTGGCGATCTTCCTCGAATACCTGGCCGAGCTGGCGCATTGCGCCGACTACCGGCTGCTGTCGAACGTGCAGATGCAGGGCGTCGAGGGCGACACCGGCGTCGATCAGGTCAACATCATCGTCAACCGCATCACCTCCAACCTGGCCGAGCCGGTCGCCATGGCCGACATCGCCACCGAGATGGGCATGAGCGAGAGCCGCTTCAGCCGCTTCTTCAAGCGCTCCACCGGCAACAGCTTCACCGACTTCGTGAACCGGGTGCGCATCAACAGCGCCTGCCACCTGCTGATGCAGACCGATCACTTCGTGACCGACATCTGCTATCAGGTGGGCTTCAACAACGTCGCCAACTTCAACCGCCGCTTCCTCGAGATCAAGGGCATGACCCCGACCGAGTTCCGCCGCCAGAGCGACAGCCGCTTCGGCAGCCTGCCCTGACGCCTCCGCCTTTTCCTTGCTCCACGCATGTACCTCGGACTCGACCTCGGAACCTCCGAACTGAAGGCCCTGCTGCTTGACCGCGCCCACCGCATCGTCGGGCTGGCGCGGGCGCCGCTGACGGTCAGCCGCCCCCAGCCGCAATGGGCCGAGCAGGCCCCGTCGCAGTGGTGGCAGGCGCTGGAGAGCGTGATGGCCGATCTGCAGGCATCGCACGCGCCGGCGCTGGCCGGCGTGCGCGCCATCGGCCTGTCGGGCCAGATGCATGGCGCGGTGGCGCTCGATGCGGCCGGTTGCGTGCTGCGGCCGGCCATCCTCTGGAACGACGGCCGCAGCGCCGCCCAGTGCCAGGCGCTGATGGCGCGGGTGCCGCGCCTGGCAGCCATCGCCGGCAACCTAGCGATGCCGGGCTTCACCGCGCCCAAGCTGCTGTGGATGCGCGAGCACGAGCCGGAGCTCTTCGCCCGCACCGCCAGCGTGCTGCTGCCCAAGGACTGGCTGCGCTTCATGCTGAGCGGCACCCTGGCCAGCGACATGTCGGATGCCTCGGGCACCCTGTGGCTGGACGTCGGCGCGCGAGACTGGTCCGACGGGCTGCTGACCGCCTGCGGCATGCGGCGCGATCAGATGCCCGCGCTGGTCGAGGGCAGCGAGCCGGCCGGAAGCCTCAAGCCCGAGCTGGCCGCGCGCTGGGGATTGAAGGCCGGCGTTCCCATCGCGGGCGGCGGCGGCGACAACGCGGCGAGCGCGGTCGGCATGGGATTGGTCGAGCCCGGCGCGGGCTTCGTGTCGCTCGGCACCTCCGGCGTGATCTTCGTCAGCGGAGAGCATTTCGAGCCGGATCCGGCCCGCGCGGTGCATGCCTTCTGCCACGCGCTGCCGGGGCGCTGGCACCAGATGTCGGTGATGCTGTCGGCCTCCAGCGCGATCAGCTGGGCGGCGCGCAGCCTTGGTTTCGGCGACGAGGCCACACTGCTCGGCGCGGCCGCCGGCCTGGACGCGGTGCAGCGCGGCCGAGCGCCGCTGTTCCTGCCCTACCTGTCGGGCGAACGCTCGCCGCACAACGATGCCGAGGCCCAGGGCGCGCTCTTCGGCCTGACCCACGCCCACGGTCCGGCGGACATCGCCTATGCGGTGGTCGAGGGCGTGAGCTTCGGCCTGCGCGACGGCCTGGACACCCTCCGCAAGCCGGCCGGCGACCTGGTGCTGGTCGGCGGCGGCGCGCGCAGCGTCTGGTGGGCCCAGTTGCTCGCCGACATCCTGGAAACGCCCCTGGCCATCTGCGAGGGCGGCGAGACCGGCGGCGCGCTCGGCGCCGCACGCCTGGCCTGGCTGGCCGACGGCGCATCGATTGCGGAGGTCTGCCGACGCCCGGCGGTGCGCCAGCGCTTCGAGCCGGCCGCGCCGGCCAACGCGGCCCGGCATCGAGCCCGGCAAGCGCGCTTCAAGGCGCTCTACCTGGCGCTCAAGCCCTGCTTTGCCAGCGTCGCCTAGTGGCTTCAGTGTCGTCCGGCGGCGGCCAAGCGGCCCCGCTGGCGGCTAGAGGCTGCCCCCCAGCTGCCCGTACGACGTGCGCAATCCGGCGTAGTCGGTCGGCCCGCTGCTTTCCGGCGGATTGCCGGTCGCCGACAACCAGGCGGCGATGCTCGGCAGGCGGCGGTCGAAATAGACCTGCAGATGGCGCCAGTCGCCGTCCTCGGCGTGACCCTGCGACATCTCCAGCGCCTCCACCGCGATGGTGCGCAGGCTGCTCACCATCGCCAGCGAACGGCCGTCCAGCAGCTGCAGCGTGACTTCGCGGCCCTGGGCCAGGACCTCCTCGAGGATGCGCCGGTGCACGGTGTAGTCGGCCCAGCTGCGCTTGCCGCAGGCATCGTTGAGCTCGCGGAACACCCAGTGCATGTTGTTGGCGAACATCGCCGCGACCAGCCCGGCCTGGCGCAGGCCCTGCTTCGACGCAGAGGCCTGCAGCCGCACCGCCCAACAGATCGCCAGCAGCACCCCCGCCGTCTGGATCCAGGCCGCCCATTCGGCCGAGCTGCTCGGGTGGTAGAACCAGCCGACCAGCGCCAGCGCCACGATGCCCAAGGCGCTCGCCGCTCCGAGTTTTCGCATGCTTTCCCCCGGTTTGCGGGCGGCGGCGCTCACGCGCGCGGCCCGTCCTTTCCGAACATCTTCCTGATCGCCGCCACGCCCGCCACCAGGGCGTTGGCATAGGTGGCATGCGGATCGATCGCGGCCTCGATCGGCAGATAGGGCAAGGCCTCATCAACCGCCGCATCGACGGCTTCCATCAACACCCAATAGAACTCGCCCTCTTCGAGTTCTTGCACGGTCAGAGCGATATTTCGCAATTGCGACATGGGGTTAGGCACGGATCTTGAGTGAGGACCGAGCGATCCTATTCAGCCCCTGCGCCAGCGCCAAGTCACAATTTCACGAATAGTTGCAAATGTGACGGTCCGTAAGTGAATACGCAAGTCTTAAAGCGAAAGAGCGGGAATTTGTAGTCAAAACGCCACCGGCGATGCCGCCCGCTGGATGGGTGGGGGGATCCGGAGCAGCGAAAAAGTCCCGTTCAAATGCACCCGCGGAGCCGGCTTCGCCGGACCGTCAGTTGCGCCCCCCTCCAAGCGGAAGGCGCCCGAGGGGGAGCGGCGAAGCCGCTCGGAAGGTGCTCAAGCCATCTTGCTCGTACGGGCGTTCACCAGCTCTTCGGGCTCCTGGGCCTCGACCCAGGTCTCGTTGTTGAGCCCGGCCTGCAGCCGGTCCATGTCGAGTTCGTTGGTCCACTTGGCGACCACGATGGTCGCGACGCCGTTGCCGACCAGGTTGGTCAGGGCCCGGGCCTCGGACATGAAGCGGTCGATGCCCAGGATCAGCGCCAGGCCGGCCACCGGCACATGGCCCACCGCCGACAGCGTCGCCGCCAGCACGATGAAGCCGCTGCCGGTCACCCCGGCCGCTCCCTTCGAAGTCAGCAGCAGCACCGCGAGCAGGGTGATCTCCTGCATCAGGGTCATCGGCGTGTTGGTCGCCTGGGCGATGAAAACGGCCGCCATCGTGAGATAGATCGAGGTGCCGTCGAGATTGAACGAATAGCCGGTCGGAATCACCAGGCCCACCGTGGTCTTGTTGGCGCCCAGGTTCTCCATCTTCTCCATCATGCGCGGAAGCACGGATTCGGAGGACGAGGTGCCCAGCACGATCAGCAGCTCTTCCTTGATGTACTTGACGAACTTCCAGATGCTGAAGCCATGGAAGCGCGCGATCAGCCCCAGCACGACGAACACGAACAGCAGGCAGGTCAGGTAGAAGGTGCCCATCAGCTTGCCCAGCGAGAACAGCGAACCGATGCCGTACTTGCCGATGGTGAAGGCCATCGCGCCGAAGGCGCCGATGGGCGCCACCTTCATGATGTAGTTGACGATCACGAACAGCACGTGCGAGCCCTTCTCGATCACGTCGAACACCAGCGTGCCGCGGCCGCCGAAACGATGCAGCGCGAAACCGAACAGGATCGCGATCAGCAGCACCTGCAGGATTTCACCCTTGGCGAATGCGTCGACCAGCGTGTTCGGGATGACGTGCATCAGGAAATCGACCGTGCCCTCCATCTTTCCGGGGCCGGTGTAGGCTGCCAGGGCACGGGTGTCGAGCGAAGCCGGGTCGACGTTCATGCCGACGCCGGGCTTGAGCACGTTGACCAGCACCAGGCCCACCACCAAGGCGATGGAGCTGACGATCTCGAAATAGAGCAGCGCCAGGCCGCCGGTCTTGCCGACCTTCTTCATGTCCTCCATGCCGGCGATGCCGACCACCACGGTGCAGAAGATGATCGGCGCGATCATCATCTTGATGAGCTTGATGAAGGCGTCGCCCAGCGGCTTCATGGCCTCGCCGGCCGCTGGATAGAAATGGCCCAGGCACACGCCGATGATCACTGCGGTGATCACCTGCACGTAGAGCGAGCGGTAGAGCGGCAGCTTCTTGGGCGGCAGCGCGTGTGCATTTGCAGTTGCCGTCGTCGTGGTAGTTGTCATGGCAGATCTTCTTTTGGAGTGAAACTTGAATCCGGGATTGCCCAGTCGGGTCGACCGCTCCGCGAGCCAAAAAAAACCCGCCGTGGCGGGTTTCTTCGCAGGAGTTGCAGCGCTGTCGGCGCCTCAGTGCATGTGCAATCCGCCGTTGACCGAGAAGTCGGCTCCGGTGGAATAGCCGCCCTCGTCGGTCGCGAGCCAGGCGATGATAGACGCGATTTCGCTGGGCTCGCCGAGGCGCTTGACCGGGATGGTGCCGACGATCTTGTCCAGCACCTCCTGCCGGATCGCCTTGACCATGTCTGTTCCGATGTAGCCCGGGCTCACGGTGTTGACCGTCACGCCCTTGGCAGCCAGCTCCTGGGCCAGCGCCATCGTGAAGCCGTGCATGCCGGCCTTGGCCGCCGAGTAGTTGGTCTGGCCGGCCTGGCCCTTGGCGCCGTTGACCGAGCTGATGTTGATGATGCGGCCCCAGCCCTTCTCGACCATGTCGCCGACCACCTGCTTGGTGACGTTGAACATGCTGTTGAGGTTGGTCTCGATCACCGAGCTCCAGTCCTCGGGCGTCATCTTCAGGAACATGCGGTCGCGGGTGATGCCGGCGTTGTTGACCAGCACGTCGATGCTGCCGTGCTCGGCCTTGGCCTTCGAGAAGGCCTCGACGGTCGACTGCCAGTCGCCGACATTGCCTACAGAGGCATGGAAGGTGAAGCCTTCGGCCTTCTGCTCGGCCAGCCACTTGGCGTAGTCGCGGGTCGGGCCGCAACCGGCGATGACGGTGAAACCGTCCTTGTGAAGGCGCTGGCAGATGGCGGTTCCGATGCCACCCATGCCTCCGGTGACGTATGCGACTTTTTTGCTCATGAGAGTTCCTTAGTTATGCGTGCCTTCAATGGGCGCTTTCCACTTTAGCGAAGTTTCTGGCCGGTCTTCGATGAGGAAAACACTGAGCCTTTCCATGCTACGGCGTGTGACTTAGAAGCGGCCGATCCGGGTCGGCGAACGGCGAGGCGGGAAGTCCGGAGCCGGCCCCGCCCGCAGGGGCGCCGGCTCCGAAGCCGGATCAGCGTTCGATCGTGAGCGCCACGCCCATGCCGCCGCCGATGCACAGCGAGGCGATGCCCTTCTTGGCGTTCTGGCGCTGCATCTCGTGCAGCAGCGTGACCAGGATGCGGCAGCCCGAGGCGCCGATCGGATGGCCGATGGCGATGGCGCCGCCGTTCACGTTGACCTTGCTGACGTCCCAGCCCATTTCGCGGTTCACCGCGCAGGCCTGCGCCGCGAAAGCCTCGTTGATCTCGAGCAGGTCGAGGTCCTGCGGCTTCCAGCCAGCGCGCTGCAGCGCCTTCTGCGAGGCCGGCACCGGGCCCATGCCCATGAAGGCCGGGTCGAGGCCGGTGCTGGCGTAGCTGGCGATGCGGCCCAGCGGCTTCAGGCCGAGGGCGGCCGCCTTCTTGGCGGTCATGACCATCACCGCGGCAGCGCCGTCATTCAGGCCGGAGGCATTGCCGGCGGTCACGCCACCGGCCTTGTCGAATGCCGGGCGCAGGCCGGCGAGGCCCTCGGCATTGGTCTTGCGGTTGATGAACTCGTCCTTGTCGAAGACGATCGGGTCGCCCTTCTTCTGCGCGATGCTGAAGGCGATGATCTCGTCCTTGAACTTGCCGGCGTCCTGCGCCGCGGCCGCCTTGGTCTGGCTGCCCAGCGCCAGCTCGTCCTGGGCGGCGCGGCTGATGTCGTACTTCTTGGCCACGTTCTCGGCCGTGATGCCCATGTGGTATTGGTTGTAGACGTCCCACAGGCCGTCGACGATCATCGAATCGACCAGCTTCCAGTCGCCCATGCGCTGGCCGTTGCGCGAATTCGGCAGCACGTGCGGCGCCAGGCTCATGCTTTCCTGGCCGCCGGCAATGACGATCTCGCTGTCGCCGGTGGCTACGGCCTGGGCCGCGAGCATCACCGCCTTCAGGCCCGAGCCGCACACCGCATTGATGGTGAGGGCCGGCACTTCCTTGGCGATGCCGCCCTTGAGCAGCGCCTGCCGGGCCGGGTTCTGGCCGCAGCCGGCGGTCAGCACCTGGCCGAGGATGACCTCGCCGACCTGGTCGTTGCCGACCTTGGTGCGCGCCAGCATTTCCTTGATGACCGCCGCGCCCAGCTCCGAGGCCGGGGTGCCGGCAAGCGTGCCGCCGAACTTGCCCACGCCGGTGCGCAGGGCCGAAACGATGACGATGTCTTCCATGATGTGCTCTCCGATGCTTGCTTGCGTTGAAATAGGAACGGGACTCAGGCTTTCGCCTTGACGTATCTGCCCGGCGCGGGCTCGCTGGCCTGGTAGGCGCTGCCCTTGCCGTAGGTCTTCGGCGCTGCGATCTGCTTGCCGGCGTGCATCTTGAGCCAGTCGGACCAGTCGGTCCACCAGCTGCCCGGGTGCTCGGTGGCGCCTGCCAGCCATTCGGGCTGGGTCTTCGGCAACTTGCCGTCGGCGCGGATCCAGTGGCTGCGCTTCTTCTTGGCCGGCGGATTGATCACGCCGGCGATGTGGCCGGAAGCGCCCATCACGAAGCGCTTCTTGCCCTTCAGCAACTGGGTCGAGGCATAGGCACCGCCGATCGGCACGATGTGGTCCTCGCGCGAGCCGTAGATGTAGACCGGCGCATCGATGGCGCCCAGGTCGACCTTCTCGCCCGCCACGGTCAGCGCGCCGGGCTGGCCCAGCTTGTTCTCGTGGTAGGTGTTGCGCAGGTACCAGCAGTACATCGGGCCCGGCAGGTTGGTCGCGTCGCTGTTCCAGTAGAGCAGGTCGAAGGGCGGCGGGGTCTCGCCCTTCAGGTAGTTGCCGACGACGTAGTTCCAGACCAGGTCGTTGGGCCGCAGGAAGCTGAAGGTGGAAGCCAGCTCGCCGCCCTTCAGCAGGCCGCCGTGGGCCATCTGCATCTCGCGGAAGCGCACGAAGCCCTCGTCGATGAAGATGTCCAGGATGCCGGTGTCGGTGAAGTCGAGCAGCGTGGTCAGCAGGGTGACCGACGCGGCCGGCTGCTCGCCGCGCGCCGCCAGCACGGCCAGCGCGGTGCTCAGGATGGTGCCGCCGACGCAGAAGCCCAGGGTGTTGATCTGGCCGCCCTTCTTGTCCTGGCCGGTGATCTCGCGGGTCACCTGGATGGCCTTGATGGCGGCGTCCTCGATGTACTGGTCCCAGGTGACGTCCTCCATGGAGGCATCGGGATTGCGCCAGCTCACGACGAAGGTGCGATGGCCCTGCTCGACCGCGAAGCGGATCAGCGAATTCTCCGGCTGCAGGTCGAGGATGTAGAACTTGTTGATGCAGGGCGGGATGAGCAGCAGCGGCTTCTCGAAGACCTTGGCGCCGAGCGGCTTGTATTCGAGCAGCTGGAACAGCTCGTTCTCGAAGACCACCGCGCCCTCGGTGGTGCCGACGTTGCGGCCGACCTCGAAGGCGCTCTCGTCGGTCATGCTGACGTGGCCCTGCTGGACGTCGTGCAGCAGGTTCTGGATGCCCTTGGCGATGCTCTCGCCCTGGGTGTCGACCGCCTTCTGCAGCGCCTCGGCGTTGAAGGCCATGTAGTTGCTGGGCGCGGAAGCGGCCATCCATTGCTCCACCGCGAATCGCAGGCGCGAACGGGTCTTGGCGTCGGCCTCGACGGCCTCGGCCAGCCCGAGCAGGGTGCGCGCATTGAGCAGGTAAACCGCGGCCGAGAAGGAAGACAAGGGGTTGCTGCCCCATGCTTCGCCGGCGAAACGCTTGTCGCCGGCCGCCTGCGGCGCGAAACCGTTCTGCCAGAGGGCGGTGGCCTCGCTGAGATATTGCTCCTGCAGCTGCTGGAGCTTGGCGGGTTCGAGGTTGAACTTGGGCAGGTCCCAGGGCGGTGCGCTGGCCTGGGCGCCGCCGCCGAGCGACTGGAAGGATTCGAGCGCCTTGTGCCATCCCTGGGCCAGCGCCTGCTGGAAAGGCGCAAATGTCTCGGCCATGTCGACGGGTTGTTGTTGTTTCATCGTGTCTCCTGCGTCCTCACCTCTTCGAAATCGGCTTTTGAGTATGCTGTATTCGCAAGCGGCCCACCAGCACGGCCGCATTCTGCTGCCTGAAACGTCTGAACTTCCATGCACCTCGTTGTCATCGGCTGGCTCTATGTTGCGCTGATGATGGCGGTTGCGGAAGCGACCAACACCACCGGCACGGTGCTCGGCGCCATCGTCACGTTTTTACTCTACGGCCTGCTGCCGGTCGCCCTCGTGGTTTACCTGATGTCGACGCCGGCCAGGCGGCGCGCCATCAAGGAGCGAGAGCAGGCCGAACGCGATGCCGCCATTCGGGCGGCCGCCGCCGCCGAGGGCGCGGGCGGCCCCTCAGGCGCGCCAGATGCAGGCGGCGAAGCGCCCGCTGACCCCGTCGCGCCGGTGCGAGAAAAAACGTAACGGGTTGTTCACCGTACACCAGGCCTCGGAGCTGTCGTTGCCATGCAGTCGGCCGACGCCGGCCGCACGCAAGCGCTGACGGGCCAGTCCGGCGAGATCGGCCAGCCACTTGCCGGGCCGGGCGCCCGGCCTGAAGCATTCGCGGGCCGCAGGCGAAATGGCCTCGAAGGCCGCCAGCACCTCGTCGCCGACTTCGAAGGCATCGGGCCCGATGCAGGGCCCGAGCCAGGCGATGACCCGCGCGGCACCGCCCTCGCCTTCGCCTTCGTCTTCGCTTTGGAAGGCCTGCACGGTCTGTTCGAGCACGCCGGCGGCCAGGCCGCGCCAGCCGGCATGCGCAGCGGCCACGCGCCGGCCCGCAGCGTCGGTGAAAAGCACGGGCAGGCAATCCGCGACCATGACAGTGCAGGCCAGGCCGCGCTCGACGGTGGTGCAGGCATCGGCCGCGATGCCGTCCTGGCTCCGCGCGTCGAGCCGAGCCAGCCCGACGCCATGCACCTGGTCCAGGAACAGCGGACGAGCGCCGATCCGGTCGCGCAGGATGCGGCGGTTGGCCTCGACGTGCAGCGGATCGTCGCCCACCCGCGCACCCAGGTTGAGGCTCTCGAGGGCGCCGCTCGAAACGCCGCCTCGGCGCGTGCTGCACAGCGCATGAACGCCGGCCGGCGCCGGCCAGTCGGGCAGCAGCCAGGGCGAATCGTCCATTTCAATCATCCGATGGCCCTCGCGCGATCCCGATGCGAGCGTGGCGCCCGGGCGGCCGGAGCCCTCATGCCTCGGCGTCGGGGCAGCGCGAAGGCTGCGCGCGCTGGAAGGCGTCGAGCTGCATGCAGGCCTCGAAGGCCGCCATGGTTCGCGGCAGGCCGCTGAAATCGCAGTCGAAGCGCTGGCCGTTGAAGATCTGCGGCACCAGGCAGCAATCGGCCATGGTCGGGCTGTTGCCAAAGCAGTAGATGCCGCCCGGATGCAGCGCCAGCTGCCGTTCAAAGGCGACCAGCCCCTCGCGCACCCAATGGCGATACCAGGCATTCTTGGCCTCGTCGTCGAGCTTGAGTTCGCGCACCAGGTACTTCAGCACCCGCAGGTTGTTCAGCGGATGGATCTCGCAGGCGATCGACTCCGACAGGGCCCGAACCCGGGCGCGGCCGACCGGATCGTGCGGCAGCAGCGCCGGCTCGGGATGGACCTCGTCCAGGTATTCGATGATGGCCATCGACTGGGTGAAGCGCTCGTCGTCGTCCTCCAGCAGGGGCACCAGCTGGTCGGGCGAAATCGCGGCGAAGGGGCCCGTCTTGTGGTCGCCGCGCGCGATGTGCACCGGCACATAGTCGTAGTCGAGGCCCTTCAGGTTGAGCGCGATGCGCACCCGGAAAGAGGCCGACGAGCGGAAGTAGTTGTGCAGCTTCATGATCCGCCAAGCATAGCGGCGCGGCCCCCGGCGGCCAATCGCCGGGCCCGGCGGGCGCCGCTGCGGGCATCGGCCACGGCCCTCTGGCACACTGCCGTTTTCGCCCCAACAGGACAAGACCGCCATGGCTGCAGAGTTTGTTTTCACCCCGCCTCCCGTCGTCTCGATCCCGGTGCTCGGCCAGGCCGCGCGCTTCCCGGTGCATCGCATCTACTGCGTCGGACGCAACTATGAAGAGCATGCGAAGGAGATGGGCTTCACCGGCCGCGAACCGCCCTTCTTCTTCATGAAGCCGGCCGATGCGGTGGTGGTGGTCGACCAGGGCAGCACCGGCAGCATGGCCTACCCCACCCTCACCAAGAACCTGCACCACGAGATCGAGCTGGTCGCGGCCATCGGCAAGGCCGGCAAGAACATCGCTGCCGCCGACGCCCACAAATACATCTACGGCTATGCCGTAGGCCTGGACATGACCCGCCGCGACCTGCAGAACGACATGAAGAAGCAGGGCCGGCCCTGGGACATCGGCAAGAGCTTCGAGCAGAGCGCGCCCATCGGCCCGATCGTCCCGGTGGCTGCCGCCGGCGACGTCGAGAAGGCCGAGATCTCGGTGCAGGTCGGCGGCAAGGACCGCCAGCGCAGCAACGTGAGCAAGCTGATCTGGAACATCGCCGAGACCATCGAGCACCTGTCGGCCGCCTGGGAGCTGCAGCCCGGCGACCTGATCTTCACCGGCACGCCCGAAGGCGTGGCCGCGGTGGTGGCCGGCGACACGCTGGTCGGCGAGATCACCGGCCTGCCCAACCTCAGCGTCAAGATCGTCTGAAGCCTCCATGAACCTGCGCGTCCCGATCAGGCACTGCAAGAACTGCGGCACCGCCGTCGTCTACCGGATTCCCGACGACGGCGACACCAAGGAGCGCGCGGTCTGCCCGGCCTGCCACACGATCCACTACGAGAACCCGCTCAACGTGGTGGGCACCATTCCGGTGCTGGGCGACCGGGTGCTGCTCTGCAAGCGCAACATCGAGCCGCGCTGGGGCAAGTGGACGCTGCCGGCCGGCTTCATGGAGCTGGGCGAATCGACCGCCGAGGGCGCGGCCCGCGAGACCGACGAGGAGGCCGGCGCCGAGTACGAGATGCAGGACCTGTTCGCGGTGATGAGCGTGGTGCGGGTCGGCCAGGTCCACATGTTCTATCGCGCGCGCCTGCTCAGCGACCGCTTCGATCCGGGCCACGAGACCATCGAGGCCCGGCTCTTCCTGGAGGACGAGATTCCCTGGGAAGAGATCGCCTTCCGCACGGTGCGCGAGGCGCTGCAGCGCTTCTTCGAGGACCGCCGGCGCGGCAGCTTCGACCGGGTGCACACGGTGGACATCACGTGATGCGACTGCGCGGGCTCTGCGCCGGATCGCTGCTGCTGCTCGTGCTGGCCGTGGGCGCGCGGGCCGAGCCCATCGGCGACGTCGACACCGCGTTCAAGCTCATCGGCCCGGACCACAAGATCGTGGTCGAGGCCTACGACGACCCGAAGGTCGACGGCGTGACCTGCTATGTCTCGCGGGCCAAGACCGGCGGCGTCTCGGGCGCGCTGGGGCTGGCCGAGGACAAGTCCGAGGCCTCGATCGCCTGCCGCCAGGTCGGCCCGGTCAGCGTCAAGGAAGGCCTGCCGAAGCGCGAGGAGGTCTACAGCGAACGGCTGTCGATCCTGTTCAAGCGCCTTCGCGTGGTGCGCATGGTCGACGTCAAGCGCAACACGCTGGTCTACCTCACCTATTCCGACCTGCTGGTCGACGGCTCGCCGAAGAACAGCGTGACGGCGGTGCCGATCGACCGCGCCACGCCGATCCCGCTCAAGTAGCCGCGGCGCGCTTCATATGGCCACGGCCGAGACCGCACCCGGGAAGACCTCGGGCAACGCCATGCGCGAGCTGTATGTCGCCCTGTGGCACTACGCCCGCGGCGCCCGGCCGCAGATGATCCTCGCGACGCTGCTGCTCGCCGTTTCGCAGCTGCTGCGCCTGACGATGCCTTGGCTGGCCGGCCAGGCCATCAACGCGCTGCAGCGCGACGAATTCATCGGCGCCGGCAAATGGATCGGCGCGCTGGCCGGCATCTACCTGCTCTCGTGGGTGATCCACGGTCCCGGCCGCATCCTCGAACGCAACGTCGGCCTGCAGGTTCGCGAAAGGCTGGCCGACACCCTCTATGCGCGCCTGGCCGCGGCACCGCTGATCTGGCACGACGGCCATCATTCGGGCGAGCTGCAGCACCGCGTGCACCAGGCCAGCAAGGCGCTGTCGGATTTCGCGCAGAACCAGTTCATCTACGTCACGAACATCGTCAACTTCGTCGGCCCGCTGGTCGCGCTGACGCTGCTGTCGCATGCCAGCGGCGCCATGGCGGTCTTCGGCTACCTGGTGATCGGCATCATCATCGTGCGCTTCGACCGCGCCCTGATGCGGCTCGCACGCACCGAGAACGATGCCGACCGGCGCTATGTCGCGGCGCTGCTGGACTTCCTCGGCAATGCATCGACGGTGATCGGGCTACGCCTTTCCAACGCCTCGCGCGGCCTGCTGGGCCGGCGCATGGCCGCCATCTCCGAGCCGCTGAAGCGCACCGTGGTGCTGAACGAGGGCAAATGGTTCGCGGTCGACCTGATGGGGCTGCTGTTGACCTGGGGCCTGGTCGTGATCTACGTCTGGCAGTCGCACGCGCCCGGCCATACGGTGATGCTGGGCGGCGTCTTCATGATCTACCAGTACGCCCAGCAGGCGGCCAGCGTGGTGACCTCGATGGCCGCCAACTTCCAGTTCTTCGCGCGCATGCACACCGACTACAGCAGCGCCGCGCCGATCTGGCGGGCGCCGGCGCGCGCCGAGGACCTGGCGCAGGAGGCCGTCGATGCGGACGCGGGCTGGCACGGCATCGCGGTCGAGGGCCTGGAGTGGAGCTACCAACCGCGCGGCGCCGAGGCGGCTCCGGGCGAGACCGCGCGCAGCGGCCTGCATGCGGTGGCGCTGCAGCTGCGGCGCGGCGAGCGGGTGGCGCTGGTCGGCCCCAGCGGCGGCGGCAAGAGCACCTTGCTGCGTGTGCTCGCCGGGCTCTACGCCCCCAAGGACGGCACGCTGACCATCGACGGCCAGCCGACGCCCTGGTCCCGGCTGCGCAGCCTCGCCACGCTGATCCCGCAGGAGACCGAGGTCTTCGAGGCCAGCGTGCGCGAGAACCTCGGCTTCGGCCAGGCGGTCGACGACGCGACGCTGCGCCGGGCGATCCATGTCAGCACCTTCGACGAGGTGCTGCAGGCGACGCGCGGCGACCTCGACACGCCGCTGTCGGAGCGCGGCTTCAACCTGTCGGGCGGACAGCGCCAGCGCCTGTGCCTGGCGCGCGGCGTGCTGGCCGCCGAGGGCAGCTCATTGCTGCTGCTGGACGAGCCGACCAGCGCGCTCGACGCAGCCACCGAGGCGCGCGTGCTGGAGCGCATCGCCGCCGCTTTTCCGCAGGCCTGCGTGATCGCTTCCATCCACCGCCTGAGCCTGCTCGATCGCTTCGACACGGTGGTGCTGATGGAAGCCGGCCGGGTGCGCGACGCCGGTCCGCGCGACGCGGTGCTCGCGCGCCAGCCGCTGCTGCAGAAAATGGCGGGGCCCGCGCCTACGCAGGCTTCCGCCGCCGCGTGCTAAAAAGCGCGCTCCGGCTGCTTGCCCAGCCGGGGAACCCTTGGCACCGAACACGTTCCAAACAAAGCCATGCAAGTCAAGAACCCAATGATTCGCGCCGGCCTGGTTGCCGCGCTGGCCGCGACACTCGCCGCCTGCACCACACCGCCGCCGCCCCAATCGCCGCCTCCGCATTTCTACCCGCTGCCGCCCACCGGGCAGGCCGTCCCGCCGGCGGCCGTGCCACCCCAGCCGCCCAAGCCGCAGGCGCTCTTCATCCGTCCGGCCAACGGCCGAACCATCGCGGGCTTCGACGGCGCGCGCAACAAGGGCCTCGACATCGCCGGCAACATGGGCGACCCGATCGTCGCCGCAGCCGATGGCCG
>Ga0265327_10000639_pt1 | contig 56852 bp, 48 predicted proteins | sample 41621metaG_FD_202089 | JGI IMG/M metagenome (GOLD analysis project Ga0265327, IMG submission 202089) | Rhizosphere microbial communities from Carex aquatilis grown in University of Washington, Seatle, WA, United States - 4-16-21 metaG | ecosystem: Host-associated > Plants > Roots > Rhizosphere... | reverse complement strand
AGCAGGGGACGGATTGGTTCTGGTCGGGGGGGGGAAAGGGGATCTGGCAGCTTTTGAACAGGATGGAAAATTACGCTGGAAAATCAAGGTGTCCAGTGAAATATTGAGTGCGCCCCAGATTTCCAACGGGATAGTGGTGGTGCGCACGGGAGATGGCCGTATTGCGGGTTTGAGTGCTGTCAATGGTTCACGGCAATGGCTGTATGAACGTGCCACCCCGGTGCTGATTGTGCGCAACCATGCCGGGGTGAGCATTGCGAGCGGTACGGTGTTTGCGGGTTTTGCAGGAGGTCGGTTGGCCTTAATCGGGTTGAGCAATGGCATCGTCAAATGGGATGTTCCGGTTTCCCAGCCGCGCGGCAATACCGAGCTGGAGCGCATCAGCGACATTACCAGTTTGCCGGTTACGGATGACGAACAGGTTTGTGCGGTTGCCTTTCAGGGCAATGTGGCTTGTTTTGATATCGCGCAGGGTAATCCGCTATGGAGCCGCGAAATATCCAGTGACAAGGGGGTAGCGCTGGACGGGAAAGTTCTCTATCTGACTGATGCCACGGGTACAGTGTCGGCACTGGATAAATCCAGCGGCAGCTCATTATGGAAGAATGACCAGTTGTCCCTGCGCCGAACCTCTGCACCCTATGTAACCGGAAAATATGTGGCGGTTGGCGATTACGCCGGCTATGTGCATCTGTTGAGTCGCGAAGACGGAGCTTTTGCCGCACGCTTCAAAACCGAAGGCGGCAGCATCGTTGCAACGCCGACAGAGTTGGACGGCGGTTTGTTGGTACAAACCGCCAGTGGCGGCTTATATTCGCTGGCGATCCACTAAATTATAACCTTTTCCCTCAATTCCTCACCCGCAAGCGGGAGAGGGAAGCACAATATTCCGCTCTCCCTCAAGACGGGAGAGCGACCAGGGGATAGGGATTCAACAACTGAAAGCTATTATGTTACCCACGCTCGTTCTGGTTGGCCGACCCAATGTCGGCAAGTCCACGCTGTTCAACCGCCTCACGCGCAGCCGCGATGCACTGGTTGCAGACCTGCCCGGGTTGACACGCGACCGTCACTACGGGCGCGGTCGTGTAGGCGAACGGCCCTTTTTGGTTGTGGATACCGGCGGTCTGGAGCCGGTGGCCAAGGAAGGAATTCTGTTCGAGATGGCCAAACAGACAAGGCAGGCTGTGGACGAAGCCGATGTTGTTCTGTTTCTGGTGGATGGGCGTCAGGGCTGTACACCGCAGGATAAAATTATAGCCGAGCAATTGCGTAAAACCGGCCGACCTGTATTGCTGCTGGTCAACAAGGCGGAAGGCATGCAGCGTGTTGCGGTTACCAATGAATTTTTTGAGTTGGGGATAGGCGAGCCTCTGCCGATTTCTTCCGCACACGGGGATAACGTGTCTGAAGTAGTGGAGCTTGCACTGGAAGAAATTCCTCCTCAGGAAGATGCCGGAGAAGAAAAATCCGATCACCCCAAACTGGCCATAGTCGGGCGCCCTAATGTGGGTAAATCCACGCTGGTGAATGCCATTTTGGGTGAAGAGCGCGTGATTGCCTTCGACCAGCCCGGCACTACCCGCGACAGCATATATATCGACTTCGAGCGTGCCGGCAAGCAGTACACCATCATTGACACCGCCGGGGTGCGCCGTCGTGGCAAGGTGGATGAAGCCATCGAAAAATTTTCCGTAATCAAAACACTGCAGGCGGTGGAAGACGCCAACGTGGTGGTGCTGGTGGTGGATGGGAGGGATCAGATCACCGAGCAGGATGCACACATCGCCGACTTTGTGCTGGAAGCAGGACGCGCGCTGGTACTCGCGGTGAACAAATGGGACGGACTGGATGAATATCAGCGATCGACCGTTAAACGTGACATCGAGCGCAAGCTGCATTTTCTTGGCTTCGCCAAGCTGCATTTTATCTCGGCTCTGCACGGTAACGGCATTCCCGGCGTATTGAAATCGGTGGATGAAGCCTACGCTGCGGCGATGGCCAAAATGCCGACACCGCAGCTTACGCGCGTACTGATCGCGGCAGTCGAAAAACAGCAACCCCCGCGCGGGCAGTTCCGCCCCAAGATGCGTTATGCCCATCAGGGCGGAAGCAATCCGCCGCTTATCGTGATCCACGGCAGTGCGCTGGACAAAATTCCGGACAGTTACCGCCGCTATCTGGAGCGATGTTTTTGCGAGGCTTTCAAACTGCAGGGAACCCCGCTCAGGATTGAATTCAAGGCGGGTAAAAATCCCTTTGAAGGCAGGTCGCGTCCGCTTACCGAGAGCGAAGAGCGCAAGAACCATCGCGCGCGCATCCGGGGGCGCAGGCTGTACGGCTGATCGCTTGCCGTAGGCTGGCGGTGAGCAACGCGAACCCCGGCTTTGCGGGATGTAAATGCCGGGGTTCGCAACTTCACAGCCAGCCTACAAGGCATCCGCGATTAGATTTACAATTGCAGGGTTCTCACAATTTTTCATTCACTTGCCTGGAGGTTTCCATGAAAACTGTTCTTGCAACTTTTCTGCTTTTTCTCGCCACCACTACGCTGTCCCATGCCGCCGTAAAGGGCAGGGAAGTGACCTACAGCGCCAACGGTACCACTCTGAAGGGTTATGTCGCCTATGACGATGCGGTCAAGGGCAAGCGTCCCGGCATTCTGGTAGTGCACGAGTGGTGGGGCCTCAACGACTATGCGCGCAAGCGTGCGCGCATGTTGGCAGAGCAGGGTTATACTGCGTTGGCGCTGGATATGTACGGAGACGGCAAGCAGGCGCATCATCCGGATGATGCAGGCAAATTTGCCAGCGAGGTGAGCAAGAATGCCGTGCTGGCCAAATCAAGATTTGATGCGGCCTATGCGCTGCTCAAGCAGGAAGAGACGGTAGACGGGAACAACATTGCTGCCTTCGGTTACTGTTTTGGAGGGACGGTAGCGCTTAACATGGCACGCATCGGCGAGCCACTCAAGGCAGTGGTCAGCTTTCACGGCGGATTGGGTACAGAGTCCCCTGCCGAACCCGGTAAAGTTCAGGCGCGTATCGCTTCTTTCACCGGCGAAGATGATCCGATGATACCTGCCAAACAAGTCGCGGCCTTCCGGCAGGAAATGGAAAAGGCAAATGTAAGTTTCAAGGTAGTGACCTACCCCGGTGCACAGCATGCTTTCACCAATCCGGAAGCGGACAAATACGGCAAGGAATTCAAACTTCCGTTAGCCTACAACGCAGAGGCCGACAAGGCTTCGTGGGATGCAAGCCTGGCATTTCTGACGGATGCATTTAAAGGGAAATAGGCGCATTTTAAGATGGAACAGGTCATCTACATTTTCGGCTCTCTATTTGTAGGTATACTGCTTGGTGCCGTTGCCGTGCGCTTGCTGATGCGAGAACGCATTGCATCTGCCGAGATGCGGGTGAAAGGCGAAAGTCAGGTTGAGATAGCCCGCATCAACGAACGTCTGAACGCATCGCATGATGCAGCCAATCGGCTCGCGGCAGAGAAGGAAAGTCTTGCCGCCTTGCGTGACCGGATCACCGCAGAGCGGCAGGATTTGAGCAGTCGGGTAGCTGAACTGAATACGATGCTGGACGCGGAACGTTCTCAATCTGCGGAAAAGCTGCAGTTGCTGCAAAATGCCGAGGAGCAGCTATCCAATCGTTTCAAGATGCTGGCCAACGAGATACTGGAAGATAAATCCCTGCGGTTTACCGCACAGAACCAGACCAACCTGAACCAGTTGCTGGAGCCGCTCAAGGTCAAGATCACCGAATTTCAGGGCAAGGTGCATGAAGTCTATGTGCAGGAAGGCAAAGACCGCTCTGCTCTGGCGGAACAGGTCAAGCAACTGCTGACGCTGAATAACCAGTTGTCCAAAGATGCGCACAATCTTACCAGCGCGCTCAAAGGCCAAGCCAAGACGCAGGGCAATTGGGGCGAACTGATTCTGGAGCGGGTGCTGGAGGCTTCCGGTTTGCGCAAGGGGCATGAATATGACGTGCAGGAAAGTCATACCCGCTCAGATGGCACGCGCGCCCAGCCGGATGTGGTCGTGCATCTGCCGGAAGACCGGCATTTGATAGTCGATGCCAAGATGTCGCTGACGGCTTACGAAGAGTACGCCAACGCGGAAGCCGAGCCTCAGCGCGATGCCGCCTTGAAACGACATATGGATTCGGTGCGCATTCATATCAAGGGGCTATCGGAAAAAAATTACCAGCAGCTTTATGCGCTGAAATCTCTCGATTTCGTCTTGATGTTCATCCCGGTTGAACCGGCCTTCATGCTGGCCATCGCGCATGACAGCGACTTGTGGCAGGACGCGTGGAAGAAAAATGTCCTGCTGGTCAGCCCCAGCACTTTGCTATTCGTGGTGCGCACCGTGGCGCATCTGTGGCGGCAGGAACAGCAGAATCGCAACGCGCAGGAAATTGCCAGTCGCGGTACCGAACTCTACGACAAACTGGTCGGTTTTGTGGAAGATATGGATAGTTTGGGCATCAAGATGCAGCAGGCGCAAAAAGCCTACGATGGGGCGTACAACAAGTTCACCGGGGGGCGGGGCAACGTCATCCGTCAGGCCGAAATGCTGAAAGAACTCGGCGTTAAACCCACCAAACAACTGCCGCAGAAGCTGATTGATTCGGCTTTGGAAGAGCCTCGCGGTTTGCCCGCGCGCGATGCTTCGGAATTAATCGCGCCATTGGAATAATGCAAGAACAGCTGGGTTTCCGTAGAAAATCGGTCGGAGATATTGTGTATCGTTTATAATTGTCCGGTTTCGTTTATAATTAGGACGTAACCATTTTGGCTGCTGATCAGCAGTTGTGCGAATTTCGCATGCGCTATGGTCAGTACTGGGCGGGAATGATTCGGGTAAGAATTAATATATATTTCCAGAAAGGATATTCATGAAAAATCGAACAACAAATCTCGCACTGTTGGTCGCGTTGTCGGCATTGACCACAGCCAATGCGAGTGAATTTAGCGGCAGCTTTATTGGTGCCAACATTGGAGCGGTACGCACGGAAATTACCGGCCCGTTGGGCGTGGGTGTCGGTGCAAAGGACGCGACAACTCTTGGCATAGACGGCGGCCATAACTGGGACGTCAAATCATTCTTGGTGGGTATTGATGTTTACGCCGATTCCAACTTTAAAGTCGACGGAATAAGCAGTAACGCATACGGCCTTGATTTGAAGCTCGGATTGCCGCAAGGAAACTGGTTGCCGTATGCCAGACTCGGTTATGCCCACACTGCAGGTTCGGGTACTGTGCCTCCAATCACTGGAGGAGGATTTCACGGCGGTTTGGGAATTGAATACAAATTCGCACCCAGTTGGGGGGTGAATGCCGAATGGCAGACCAGTTCGGTCACCAATAACGGTTCCAAGCTGAACAATGACAGCATCGGTTTGGGCCTGCATTACTATTTTGAAGCGCCCAAAGCCGCACCGTTCCCGGTTGCTGTAGTTAAAGCGGCTGAGCCTGCGCCAGCACCCAAGCCGGCTCCCGTAATTGTCCCGGTTGCCCCTGCTCCCGTAGCCGAGCCGGCGTATGTTCCTCCTCCTGCCCCTGTTCCGGTTGCAGAGCCAGCCCCCGTACCCCAACCCAAGAAAGTGGTTGTCTCGGATAAGCTGATCAATCTGGATGGAGCGAACTTTGCGACCAACTCAGCCACTTTGCTGAAAGGGGCGGATAAGCGACTGAACGAGGTAGTGATTGCAGCCAAGCAGAATCCGGACGCCAAATTCGAAGTGAGCGGACATACGGATAGCCGTGGCAAAAAGGCTTCCAACCAGAAGCTTTCGGAGAATCGCGCTGCTTCAGTTCAGGCTTGGCTGGTCAAGCATGGTGTAGCATCAGCTCGCATCAGTACTGCCGGCTATGCCGACACCAAGCCCATCGCGGATAACAAGACGCCATCGGGCCGGGCTGCAAACCGTCGCGTTGAAGTGCGTTATACCGTCAAGGAGTAAATTCAGATTGGTGTAATTGAATTTCATCTGTAAAACAAGAAGGCGGGCATGTCCCGCTTTTTTGTTGTCCGTCAGATTGGTATGATGAGCGTCCGTAGCATTAATTGATTGCCAAAATAAAATGAAAATCGCGATTGCACAAATCAATTGCACAGTAGGTGACCTGAACGGGAATGCGTCGAAGATCATCGACTATGCCGAACGTGCAAAGCAGCAGGGGGCAAAGTTGCTGCTTACGCCTGAATTGGGCCTGTGCGGCTATTCACCGGAAGACTTGTTGTTGCGTGATGGCTTTTATCAGGCCGGTGAGTTGGCCTTGCGCCGGCTTGCGCAGCAGATACATGGCATCACCGTGATAGTGGGGCATCCCCATCAGGTGGGGGAAAATCGTTATAACGCGGCATCGGTTTTGCGTGATGGCAAGATTGTTGCGACCTATCACAAGTATGCTTTGCCGAACCACAGTGTGTTCGATGAGGAACGCTATTTCGAACATGGTGAGCATCCCTGTCTGTTTGAGATGGAAGGAACAAAATTTGCAGTCAATATCTGCGCGGACATATGGGAAACGCACCCTGCACGTCTTGCGCGCAAGGGCGGTGCGCAGGTACTGCTGGTGTTGAATGCTTCACCGTTTCATCTGGACAAGCAACTTTCCCGTTACGAAACAATTCATGACCGTGTGGTCGAAAACGGCTTGGCGGTCGTATATGCCAATATGATTGGGGGGCAAGACGAATTGGTTTTCGACGGGGCTTCTTTCGCGATGGATGCCCGGGGTAATTTGACCCACCAGTTTTCATCCTTCGAGGAAGTATTGGGCTTCGTTGAAATTTGTGACGGAGATTTGGTGCCGGGACATATCGACGCCCCACTGACGCAGGAGGAGAGTATCTACCGTACCCTGTGTCTGGGTGTGAAGGATTACATCGGCAAAAATCGCTTTCCGGGGGTGTTGCTGGGCCTGTCCGGCGGTATTGATTCCGCCCTAACACTGGCAGTTGCGGTGGATGCACTGGGAGCGGACAAAGTTCGGGTTGTCATGATGCCTTCGCCCTATACGGCCCGGATCAGTCTGGAAGATGCACGCGAAATGGCTTCCATTCTGGGTGTACATTACGATGAACTGGATATCAAACCGGCGCTTGACGCTTATCTATCCACGCTGGCTGAACAATTTGAAGGCCTGTCGCCGGATACCACAGAAGAAAATATCCAGGCACGCATACGGGGCAACCTGCTCATGGCACTGTCCAATAAAACCGGGTCGCTGGTGCTGACCACGGGTAACAAATCGGAAATGACCGTTGGCTATTGCACCCTGTACGGCGACATGGCGGGTGGTTTTGCGGTGCTCAAGGATGTCAGCAAGACTTGGGTGGTTCGATTGTCAAACTTTCGAAATAAATTGGGGTATGTGATTCCCGAGCGGATTATCACCCGTCCTCCCAGCGCCGAGCTGAGACCGGATCAGACGGATCAGGACAGTCTTCCGCCGTACGATATACTTGACGGGATTATGGCCTGCTATGTGGAAAATAATTTATCCATTCCCGATATTGTGGGCAGGGGATACACCGACGCGGATGTGCAACGCGTGGTCAAATTGATACGCATAAACGAATATAAGCGCCGCCAATCACCGATAGGAGTACGCATCACGGATCGCAGTTTCGGCAAAGACTGGCGCTATCCTGTTACTGCGCGTTACCAAGATGATTTCTAGTGAGTTATACTTAAACCATTATCCATTCCGGGAGTCACCATGAAGAAAATTGAAGCAATCATCAAACCATTCAAGCTCGACGAAGTGCGTGAAGCATTATCGGAATTGGGAGCCAGCGGCTTGACTGTTACCGAGGTTAAAGGGTTCGGCCGGCAAAAAGGCCACACAGAACTGTATCGCGGGGCGGAGTATGTGGTGGATTTCCTGCCTAAAATAAAAGTTGAAGTAGTGTTGGCCGATGCGATGCTGGACAGGGCTGTGGAAGCAATCGTCAAGGCCGCGCATACCGGCAAAATAGGCGACGGTAAAATATTTGTTACAGCAGTAGAGCAGGTGATTCGTATTCGAACCGGGGAGACGGACGAGGGGGCGATTTAGTTTTTGGCTCTGCCAATTCTTTTCGGCATCATAAGCAAGCTGGCGTAAAATGCGCGCTCTTTTTCCACGATTTTATCCATGACCATACGTACTCGTTTTGCGCCCAGTCCTACGGGCTATCTGCATATCGGCGGCGCCCGCACGGCACTGTTTTCCTGGGCCTATGCCCGCAAGCACGGAGGTACCTTCATTCTGCGTATCGAAGATACCGATGTGGAACGTTCCACGCCCGAGGCGGTGCAGGCTATTCTGGATGGTATGGCATGGCTGGATCTGGCCTACGACGAAGGCCCGTTTTACCAGATGCGGCGCATGGAGCGCTATAAGGTCGTGATTCAGCAGATGCTGGAAGAGGGGACGGCGTACCTTTGTTACACCTCTGCGGCAGAGCTCGAAGCAACACGCGAGGCGCAACGCTCACGCGGCGAGAAGCCGCGTTATGACGGGCGCTGGCGTCCGCAACCCGGCAAGGTGCTGCCTGCCCCGCCTGCAGATATAAAACCGGTGGTGCGCTTCAAAAATCCCGTCCATGGTTCGGTGATGTGGAAGGATTTGGTGAAGGGATATATCGAATTTGATAACAACGAGCTGGATGACCTGATTATTGCGCGCGCCGATGGTACGCCCACCTACAATTTTTGCGTGGTGGTGGATGACTGGGATATGGGTATCACGCATGTGATACGCGGCGACGATCACGTTAACAATACCCCGCGTCAGATCAATATACTCAAGGCACTCGGTGCGACGGTGCCGCAATATGCGCATCTGTCCATGATTCTCGGCGACGACGGTACCAAGCTTTCCAAGCGTCACGGCGCAGTCAGCGTGATGCAATACGATGAAGACGGTTATCTGCCGGAGGCGGTGATCAACTATCTGGCGCGTCTGGGATGGTCTCACGGCGATGAAGAACTATTTTCGGTCGAACAGTTTTGTGCGTGGTTCGATCTGGATCACATCACACCGTCGGCTGCACAGTTCAATACTGAAAAACTGAATTGGGTTAATCAGCAGTACCTTAAACTGGCTGACAACGGACGCCTTGCCGGTCTGGTACGCCCGCGTCTCGAAGCACGCGGTGTGACGGTCAGCGAGGCTCCGTCATTGGAATCAATCATTGCGTTGTATAAAGAGCGTGTGGCCACACTCAACGAGCTGGCCGATGCCGCCGAAGTATTTTATATCGACCTGCATCCGGCCAAGGAACTGCTGGATACGCAACTTTCTGCCGAAGCGATCCCTGCTTTGCATGAATTGGCCGAGCGTTTAAAGGAGGTTGCATGGGAAGCAGCGCCTGTCGGCACGCTCATCAAGGAGATAATCGGTAAACATGCACTGAAAATGCCCAAGCTGGCCATGCCGTTGCGGGTGATGCTGGTCGGTCAAACGCACACTCCTTCGGTAGACGCAGTGGTAACTTTGTTCCCGCGCGAGACGGTCCTGCTGCGGATAGCGCGAAATCTTCCCGCTTTGTAGGTTATCTAACCGGCTCGGGCGAGAACCTGCAAACAGGTCGGAGACAGTATTTGATACCCCCCTCACTATGGAGTATAATCCGCACTAAATCAGAGCGGGATGAACGAACGGTTCGTCCCGCTTCTTTATGTAATCTTCTGCTGGAGTAATCGGGTGCCGCAATCCAACCACGCCATTCTTGTATTAGCCGATGGGACGGTGTTTCGGGGCATTGCCATTGGTGCTTCGGGTAGCAGTGTCGGCGAGGTCGTATTTAATACCTCCATGACCGGCTATCAGGAAATTCTGACGGATCCTTCTTATTGTAAACAGATTGTTACGCTGACATATCCGCATATCGGCAATGTGGGCGTTAACCCCGAGGATGTGGAGTCGCGTCAGGTATTCGCCAGTGGTCTGGTGATACGCGATTTGTCGCAAACGGTCAGTAATTTCCGCAGCACGCAATCGCTTTCCGATTATCTTAAGGCCAATAATGTGGTGGCCATCTCCGATATCGATACGCGCAAATTGACCCGTATATTGCGTGAAAAGGGCGCGCAGAACGGGTGTGTTGCCACGGGAAATGATGTCGAAGCCGCGCTGGCTGCGGCACGCGGTTTTGCCGGGTTGGCCGGGATGGATCTGGCGCAGGTTGTTACTTGCGACAGGCAATATGACTGGACGCAACGCGAGTGGGAGCTGGGTAGCGGCTACCGCGAAGCGGCCGCGACAAAATTCCATGTTGTGGCTTACGACTTTGGCGTGAAGCGAAATATTTTGCGCATGCTGGCCGGGCGCGGTTGCAAGCTCACTGTGGTGCCTGCCCGGACTTCCGCAACTGACGTGCTGGCGATGAAGCCGGATGGCGTGTTTCTGTCCAACGGTCCCGGCGATCCGGAGCCGTGCGATTACGCTATCCATGCAGCCGGCAAATTCATCGAAGCGGGTGTGCCGCTGTTTGGTATTTGTCTCGGACACCAGATCATGGGGCTGGCATGCGGAGCCAAGACTTTGAAGATGAAATTCGGCCATCGCGGGGCGAATCATCCGGTTCAGGACACCCAAAGCAAACGTGTGATGATTACCAGCCAGAATCACGGATTTGCCGTTGACGCGGCGACCCTGCCCGCGAATGCGCGCGTGACCCATGTGTCATTGTTTGACGGCACCCTGCAAGGTTTCGAGTTGACCGACAAACCCGCTTTCTGTTTTCAGGGGCATCCCGAAGCCAGCCCGGGGCCGCACGATGTGGATAGGTTGTTCGACAAGTTTATTGGATTGATGCAGAAGAGTCGTTAGACGTTAGTTGCTAGTCGTTGGTTGATGCTGACGACCTGCGGTTTAACTAACGACTAATGACTAGCGACTAACGACTGAAAAAAATGCCCAAACGTACCGACCTAAAAAGTATCCTGATTATCGGCGCCGGCCCCATCATCATCGGGCAGGCGTGCGAGTTTGACTATTCCGGCGCGCAGGCTTGCAAGGCATTGCGCGAGGAAGGCTATCGCGTCATTCTGGTGAATTCGAATCCTGCCACGATCATGACCGATCCGAATATGGCGGATGCGACTTATATCGAACCCATTACTTGGGCTATGGTGGAAAAAATTATTGCCAAGGAAAGACCGGACGCGATTTTGCCGACCATGGGGGGGCAGACTGCGCTGAATTGTGCGCTGGATTTGGCCAAACACGGTGTGCTGGAAAAATACGGCGTGGAGATGATAGGCGCATCGCGCGATGCCATCGACAAAGCCGAGGATCGCGAGAAATTCAAGCAGGCGATGACCAAGATCGGCTTGGCCTCCGCGCGTTCCGCGATAGCGCATAGCATGGAAGAGGCGTTGCAGGTGCAGCAGGTCATGGGGTATCCGACCGTTATCCGTCCCTCTTTCACCATGGGGGGCTCGGGGGGGGGGATCGCCTACAACCGCGAAGAATTCATGGAGATTTGCGAGCGCGGACTGGAAGCCAGCCCGACCAAGGAATTGCTGATCGAGGAATCCCTGCTCGGCTGGAAAGAATTTGAAATGGAAGTGGTGCGCGACCACGCCGACAATTGCATTATCATTTGCTCGATTGAAAACCTGGACCCGATGGGCGTGCATACCGGCGATTCCATCACCGTGGCACCGGCGCAGACACTGACCGACAAGGAATACCAGATCATGCGCGATGCGAGCATCGCGGTGCTGCGCGAGATCGGTGTGGACACCGGCGGCTCCAACGTGCAGTTTGCCACCAACCCGGTTGACGGGCGCATGGTGGTGATCGAGATGAACCCGCGTGTTTCGCGTTCCTCCGCGCTGGCCTCCAAGGCTACCGGATTCCCGATTGCCAAGGTGGCGGCCAAGTTGGCGGTGGGTTACACGCTGGACGAGCTAAAAAATGAAATCACCGGTGGCGCGACTCCCGCCTCGTTCGAACCGACCATCGACTATGTGGTAACCAAAATTCCTCGTTTTGCCTTTGAGAAGTTCCCCCAGGCCAATGATCGTTTGACCACGCAGATGAAATCGGTGGGAGAGGTGATGGCGATCGGTCGCACTTTTCAGGAATCATTCCAAAAAGCATTGCGCGGACTGGAAGTGGGCGTGCATGGTCTGGATGAAAAATATACCGACCTTGATACGATAACGGCTGAGTTGGGTGCACCGGGGCCTGATCGAATCTGGGCGGTGGGCGATGCATTCCGTCTGGGGATGAGCGTGGAGGAGCTATTTGCCCACAGTAAAATCGACCCGTGGTTTCTAGTGCAGATCGAAGATATTGTAAAGCGCGAACAGGCGCTTGCGGGGCGTGCGCTGGACAGCCTGAGTGCGAATGAATTGCGCCAGTTGAAGCGGCGCGGTTTTGCCGATACACGCTTGGCGAAATTGCTGGGCAGCGATGCCGCCTCTGTGCGCGCGCATCGTCATGGGCTGGGGGTACGCCCGGTGTTCAAACGAGTGGATACCTGTGCCGCCGAGTTTGCCACCAACACCGCCTATATGTATTCCACCTATGAAGAGGAGTGTGAATCCGCACCCACCGACAAGAAAAAAATCATGGTGCTGGGCGGCGGGCCGAATCGAATTGGGCAGGGCATTGAGTTTGATTATTGCTGCGTGCATGCGGCACTGGCGATGCGCGAAGACGGCTACGAAACCATCATGGTCAACTGCAATCCCGAGACCGTGTCCACCGACTACGATACGTCCGACCGCCTTTATTTCGAGCCGCTGACGTTGGAAGACGTGCTGGAAGTAGTGGAAGTTGAGCAGCCCTTCGGTGTAATCGTGCAGTTTGGCGGGCAGACACCGTTGAAGCTTGCGCATGGACTTGAAAAAGCCGGGGTAAACATCATCGGCACCACTCCGGATATGATAGATTGCGCGGAAGACCGTGCGCGCTTCCAGCAAATGCTGCAGGCATTGGGCTTGAAACAGCCACCCAACCGTACGGTCAGCACGCCTGTACAAGCGATTATTGCGGCGCAGGAATTAGGTTACCCGCTGGTGATGCGTCCTTCCAACGTGCTGGGCGGGCGCGCAATGGAAATCGTGCATGGACAACCCGACCTTGAACGCTACATGCGTGATGCGGTGGAAGACGCAAAAATTTACCCGGAACGCATGCCCATCCTGCTTGACCGTTTCCTGAACGACGCGATAGAAGTGGATGTGGATGCGATTTCAGACGGCACAGAAGTATTAATCGGCGGTATCATGGAGCACATTGAAGAAGCCGGGGTGCACTCCGGTGACTCGGCTTGCTCCTTGCCGCCCTACAGTTTATCTTCCGCCATGCAGGATGAGTTGCGCCGCCAAACCCGGGCAATGGCGAAATCGCTGAATGTAGTCGGTTTGATGAACGTGCAGTTCGCCATACAGGGCGAAACGGTCTACGTGCTGGAAGTGAATCCGCGTGCCTCGCGCACGGTGCCTTTCGTATCAAAGGCAACAGGTGTGCCGCTGGCAAAAATTGCGGCGCGTTGCATGGCGGGTCAGTCGCTGGCTCAGCAGGGGGTGAGCGATGAAGTCGTTCCTCCTTATTGCTCGGTGAAGGAAGCGGTGTTTCCCTTCATCAAATTCCCCGGGGTAGACATTATTCTTGGTCCGGAAATGAAGTCAACCGGCGAAGTCATGGGGGTGGGGGAGACGTTTGCCGAGGCATTTGTCAAATCGCAATTGGCGGCAGGAGTGAAGTTGCCTTCCTCCGGCAAGGTGTTTATCAGTGTGCGGGAAGCCGATAAACCCGCTACGGTAGAAGTAGCCCGCAATCTGTATGATCTCGGCTTTACGGTATTGGCAACACGCGGGACAGCTGCTGTTTGCGCTGCGGCCGGGGTGCCGGTTAGCGTGGTGAACAAAGTGGCTGAAGGTCGTCCGCATATCGTGGACATGATCAAAAACGGCGAGGTCAGTTTGATCGTAAATACCGTTGACAGTAAACCATCGGTAATGCGCGATTCCTACTCCATCCGCAACGCGGCCTTGCAGGGGCGGGTGACTTATTACACCACATTGGCCGGGGCGCGTGCAGCCTGTCTGGGGATGCAGCACATGGCTGAATTGCAAGTGTATGACGTGCAGGCGCAACACCGGCGTCTGGGCAGTTAAAACAAATAATAGGGGAGCAACATGAGCAAAGTTCCATTGACGGTGGTTGGCGCCGAGTTATTGCGCAGCGAATTGCACAAATTAAAAACGGTGGAGCGTCCTTCGGTTATTAGCGCCATTGCCGAGGCACGCGCCCAGGGTGATTTATCCGAGAACGCGGAATATGATGCAGCCAAGGAACGGCAAGCGTTTGTTGAAGGACGTATCGTTGAATTGGAAAGCAAACTGGGCAGGGCGCAAATCATCGATCCCAAAACGATCAGTTCCGACGGACGGTGTGTGTTCGGGGCGACGGTTGTGCTGGAGGATGTGCAAAACGGCGATGTGGTGACTTATCAGGTTGTCGGAGACGACGAAGCCGATATCAAACAGCGCAAAATTTCAATCAGTTCGCCGATAGCACGCGCACTGATCGGAAAGTATAGCGGGGATATCGCCGAAGTGCAGGCGCCGGGCGGAATACGCGAGTATGAAGTGGTGGATGTGCAGTACATTTAACCCCTCCCGGCCTCCCCTTGTCATGGGAGGAGCCGATTTGTCCCTCCCATGACAAGGGGAGGTTAGGAGGGGTTGGTTTTAGCGGCTGCCCAACTGTTTTTTGGTAAGCGGCTTGCGAGTTCTTTTTACCTTTTTTATCTCGGGAAGCTCAACCTGCGGTTGATACACCACCAGAATTTTTCCGATGTGTTGCACGGCGCCGGCATGCAGTTGGGAGCAGATTTCTTCCAGCATGGTTGCGCGGATATCCCGGTCGTCGTTAAGGACACGAATCTTGATTAGTTCGTGGCTTTTCAGGGCGCGGGATATTTCCTCCAGCACGGTGGGAGTCAGGCCGGCGTTGCCGATCATGACGGTGGGATTAAGCGGATGGGCGCGTGCTTTCAGATTTTTGCGCTGTAATACGGTGAGCGTTAGCATAGTGACTCCAGATTAAGAGCAGCATTCTAAGCGATGAAGAGAAGCAAAACCAGCAAACAATGGATGAATGAGCATGTTAACGACCCTTATGTGCAGCGCGCACAGAAGGAAGGCTACCGTTCGCGTGCCGCATACAAGCTGCTGGAGATAGATGAACGCGACCATTTGCTCAAATCGGGCATGGTAGTCGTGGATTTGGGCGCAACCCCGGGGGGGTGGTCGCAAGTTGCTGCTGCCAAAGGGGCCAAGGTCTACGCGCTGGATCTGTTGCCGTTGCATCCTTTGCCGGGTGTAGAGTTCATACAGGGCGATTTTCGCGAGGATGCGGTGCTGGCGCAACTTGAGGAACGATTGGGCGGAAAGCGTGTCGGACTTGTAATTTCGGATATGGCACCCAACATCAGTGGTATCGAGAGTGCCGATCAGGCGCGCGCCATGCACTTGGCAGAACTTGCGCTGGACTTTTCGGTGCGCCATTTGCAGCCCGGCGGCGCATTTCTCGTCAAGCTGTTTCAGGGGGTTGGTTTCGAGGAATATATCAAGCTTGTACGCACTCATTTTTTCCGTGTGGTGACACGCAAGCCAAAAGCTTCGCGGGATCGTAGCAGTGAACAGTATCTTTTGGCGTTGGGAAAACTGGAAAAACTTGAGTAATCATGCAGGAAGTAGTCTAATACACATTCATTTGGCGGTTTGTAAAGCTCGCAGGGAGTAAATTTGAACAACTTATTTAAGAGTATCGGAATTTGGCTGGTTGTCGCTTTGGTGTTGATGACTGTATTCAATCAGTTCAACACCCATCAGGCATCGGGCAGTCAGGCTCAAATGGACTATTCGCAGTTTCTGGAAGAAGTCAGGCAGGGGCACATTTCCAAAGTGACGATTGAAGGCCGCACGCTGAAGGCGCTGACCAATGATGGCAAGCATATCAGCAGTTATGCGCCGCAGGACTTGTGGCTGGTTTCAGATCTGATCAAGAATGGGGTCAAGATTGAAGCCAAACCCGAAGAAGAACCTTCGATGCTGATGAACATTCTCGTGTCGTGGTTCCCTATGCTTTTGCTGATAGGAGTGTGGATTTTTTTCATGCGCCAGATGCAGGGCGGCGGCAAGGGCGGAGCATTTTCGTTCGGCAAGTCGCGCGCGCGCATGCTGGATGAAAGCAAGGAGCGCTACACGTTTGCGGATGTGGCAGGGTGCGATGAGGCCAAGGAGGAAGTGTCCGAGCTGGTTGATTTTCTGCGCGAACCCACCAAGTTTCAGAATCTGGGCGGGCGCATTCCGCGCGGCGTGCTGCTGGTCGGCAGCCCCGGTACCGGTAAAACCTTGCTTGCGAAAGCGATTGCCGGCGAGGCCAAGGTGCCGTTCTTTTCCATCTCCGGTTCCGATTTTGTGGAAATGTTTGTCGGTGTGGGGGCGGCCCGGGTGCGCGACATGTTCGAACAGGCGAAGAAACAGTCGCCCTGTATCGTGTTCATCGACGAAATTGACGCGGTCGGCCGTCAGCGCGGCGCGGGTATGGGCGGCGGTAACGACGAGCGCGAGCAAACTCTGAATGCATTGCTGGTGGAAATGGACGGCTTCGAAGGCGCCAGCGGCGTGATCGTGATTGCCGCGACCAACCGTCCCGATGTGCTTGATCCGGCTTTGTTGCGTCCTGGCCGTTTTGACCGTCAGGTGGTAGTACCGTTGCCGGATATTCGCGGCCGCGAACAAATTCTCATGGTGCACATGCGCAAGGTTCCCGTCACTGCAGATGTGAAGGCCGACATCTTGGCACGCGGCACACCGGGCATGTCCGGGGCCGATCTGGCTAACCTGGTGAATGAGGCCTCACTGTTTGCCGCACGCCGCGGTAAACGCTTTGTGGAAATGGACGATTTTGAGTCGGCCAAGGACAAGATCATGATGGGTACGGAACGCCGCACCATGATCATGCCTGAAGAAGAGCGCCGCAACACTGCCTATCACGAATCCGGCCATGCGGTGGTGGCGAAGCTGTTGCCCAAGACTGATCCGGTACACAAGGTCACGATTATTCCGCGCGGACGAGCACTGGGACTGACCATGCAGTTGCCGAAAGAAGATCGTTACAGCATGGACAAGAACCGCATACTGGATACTATTGCCGTGCTGTTCGGCGGGCGCATCGCGGAAGAAATTTTCATGCACCAGATGACGACCGGTGCTTCCAACGATTTCGAGCGAGCCACGGATATGGCGCGTCGTATGGTGACGCAGTGGGGGATGTCCGAGGCTTTGGGAACCATGGTTTACGGCGAGAATGAGGGCGAAGTGTTCCTGGGACGTTCCGTGACCACACACAAGAATGTTTCTGAAGCGACCATGCAAAAGGTCGATGAAGAAATTCGCCGCATCATCGACCAGCAATACGCATTGGCGCGCAAGCTGATCGAAGATAATAGCGACAAGATTGAGGCGATGGCACATGCCCTGCTGGAATGGGAAACGCTGGATGCCGATCAGCTTGATGACATCATGGACGGCAAACCGCCGCGCGCCCCGAAGCCGACCCAGCCCAACCAGAGCGTACAACCGCCGCAGGACACGACACCGCCTCCTGCTCCGGCGGTGACGCCTACGCAGCCAGCGCAGGGAACTTGATGCTGTGAAAGGTGAAAAGTGAAACATGAAAAGTAACCCCAGGGTTCATCATGTTTCACATTTCACGTTCCACTTTTCACCTGAATGAACTTTCACTGCGGCAAATTCCACTTCGACTTTTCCCGCCCTTTGGTCATGGGCATCGTCAATGTCACGCCCGATTCCTTTTCCGATGGCGGGCATCATTTCAATCGTGATTTGGCGTTGGCTCATGCCCTGCAATTGATACAGGAAGGTGCAGACATCCTCGACATCGGTGGCGAATCCACTCGTCCCGGGGCGTTGACCGTCAGTGTGCAGGAAGAGCTGGACCGGGTGATGCCCGTGCTTGAAGGCTTGCGTGCAGCGGCCATTCCCCTTTCAATTGACACCTGCAAACCTGAAGTTATGCGCGCGGCGCTGGCGGCGGGCGCGAGTATGGTTAATGATGTTAACGCCCTGCAACAACCCGAAGCATTGGCAGTGGTTGCAGCAAGTGATGCGGCAGTGTGTTTGATGCATAAACAGGGTAGTCCACAGACCATGCAGGAGCAACCGCAGTATCAGGATGTTCTGGTGGAAGTGAATCAGTTTCTATACGCACGAATTAACGCTGTCGAATCGGCAGGCATTGCACGCGAGCGCATCGTGGCTGATCCGGGTTTTGGTTTTGGCAAAACACTGGAGCATAATCTCGCATTATTGCGTAACCTGAAAGCATTTGAAGAGCTGGGCGTGCCGCTACTGGCGGGGTTGTCGCGCAAATCCATGCTGGGGATGATTACCGGACAGGATGTGCGGCATCGTGACTACGCCAGTGTGGCGGCGTCTTTACTGGCGGTGCAGGGAGGTGCGAAAATCGTGCGTGTGCACGACGTGCGCGCGACGGTGGATGCACTGAAGGTTTGGCAGGCTGTTGGTCACGGATAAGCGCGTATTAAATCAGATGCCTTTCAAATTGTGCTATTGCTCAATATGGACATTAGTTAACATTTGTTGGGTGCCATCCCGTAGCTTATCCGTCCGCGCTCTGCTTTGCGCCAACATAATTGATCTTGCGAAATTGAGCCCCCCCCTTATAACTGTTTGGAAACTGCTGACGGTGAACCGGTGCTCGCTAATTATCTAGTCTTATTTCTAGTACTTATTTGTGATTATTGCTAAATAATAAATTTATTTACATATAGTTATGTTGATTGTAAAATTAAGTTATCTAGTCATTATTTAAGTTAATAGCTCAAATGCCACTAACTATAAGCGAATATTTGATGCGAGGCTCGGCAACCTCTAAAGAAATACAAGCTGAGACAGGTTTGAGCCAAACTGCGGTGTCGCGACAACTAAGAGGGTTGGGTGATGCCGTTGTCACATTACCTAATATGCGCCCACCCAAATATGCAATGACACGTAATGCATTTGGCGGAAGCAACAAGCTTCCCCTGGCTATGGTCGATGCGCATGGGAATACTGTTTTAGCTGCATATGTTCGCCCTTTGGCGCCCAGTGGTTTTTTTGTCAAACCAGCGACAGGCATGCCCCAAGTTCTATTGGGTAATAGCGGAATTGGTCTGTATCAAGACCTACCCTACTTCTTGAGTGATCTGTGCCCGCAAGGTTTTTTGGGTCGGCAAATCGCAGAGGATTTGGCTGGCCAATCCGGTGATTTTCCATCCGATCCGAGACATTGGAATACCAATCACATAGGGCGTTATTTAATTTCGAATGGCGATGACCTTCCGGGAAATTTCAAGTTTGGCGAGCAAGCCCTTTCGCGTGTGAGACGGAAGCCCGTTGTGACTACAGAAAAAGATTATCCCGCACTCGCCGATAGTGTAATGAACGGGGTTATCCCCGGTTCATCTGCCGGTGGTGAGCAACCAAAATTTACTACATTCTGTGGCCATCGTTCAGCGCACGTCATCGTTAAGTTTTCACCTCTGGGTAACAGTGATGTTGCGCAGAGGTGGCGTGACATTTTAATTACGGAGTATCACGCAACGGAGGCTATCCATAGCAAAAACTTTCCCGCTGCTGAAACGCGGCTGATTGAAATAGATGGCAGACTATTTCTCGAATCACAGCGATTCGATAGAACGGGGGAGTTTGGGCGCATGCCCATGCTGTCCCTTCAATGTATCGATGCTGAATTTACCGGGATGGGGAGCGATTGGCCACGAGTGCTGGATGCGCTATACAGGAAAAAACTGGTTAGTTGGCAGCATGTTTATGACGCGGAATGTCTATGGTGGTTTGGGCGCTTAATTAATAATTCCGATATGCATTTGGGCAATTTGAGTTTTGCCATAGAAGGAGACGTGTTCAGGTTGCTACCTGTATATGACATGTGTTCAATGGGATTTGCACCGAAAAGCGGGGGGGAGGTACTTCCATATAGTTTTGTGCCACCCGAATATAAGGGTATAAATACTGATGCAATCAGCATTGGATCAATACAAGATATGGCACGTAATTTCTGGGAAAGAGTAGCGAGTGATGCGCGGATTTCTGATGAGTTTAGGGAATTTATTGAGCGTGAAAATTTAATTAATCTGGCGCGGCCGGGTTCCTAAGTTGATCCGCATAAGGTTTTTGTCGGACGTAATTGTTTTTTATAAAATTTCAAGCCGAGCTGCAAGTGGTTTTGGATCAGTGGCTGGTTCTTGTTTTAAGTTGAATGGAGTAAAAAATTGAGCAGAAAATATTTCGGAACAGATGGCATACGCGGCAAGGTCGGGGAGTATCCCATCACGCCGGAATTCGTGATGCATCTTGGCTATTCAGCCGGTAAGGTGCTGGCTTCTGCCGACTGGCATTTAGCGCAGGGCGAGCGTCCGGGCGTGCTGATCGGCAAGGACACGCGCATTTCCGGCTATATGCTGGAATCGGCGTTGCAGGCTGGGCTGATCGCCGCCGGGGTGGATGTATACCTGGCCGGACCGGTGCCGACCCCGGCGGTGGCCTACCTCACTCGCGCATTGCGCCTGCAGGCTGGCATCGTCATTTCCGCCTCGCACAATCCGTTCGAAGATAACGGCATCAAGTTTTTTTCCAGCAACGGCAGCAAATTGCCGGATGCGACCGAACTCGCCATCGAAGCCGGACTGGATCATCCTATCATGACCATGGGCTCGGCCAGTCTGGGCAAGGCCAAGCGTATTGACGATGCGGCGGGGCGCTACATTGAATTCTGCAAAAGCAGTTTTCCCTACGACCTCGATTTGCGCGGCTTTAAACTGGTTGTGGATTGTGCGCACGGCGCAGCCTACCACATCGCCCGCGATGTGTTTCACGAACTCGGCGCGGACGTGGTTGCCATCGGCGTAAGTCCGGATGGAAAGAATATTAATGACGGCTACGGTGCGACCGCTCCGGCCAATTTACAGAAGGCGGTCCGGGAGCATCGTGCCGATATGGGCATTGCGCTGGATGGCGACGGTGACCGGCTGGTGATGGTGGATGCGGACGGAACTTTGTACGATGGCGACCAGCTGATGTATGTCATCGCCAAACACCGTCATGCACAGGGGCTGCTCAAGGGCGGCGTGGTGGGCACGTTGATGACGAATCTGGCTTTCGAACATGCTATCCTGCGTCTCGGTATTCCATTTGCGCGCGCCAAGGTGGGCGACCGTTACGTGATGGAATTGCTGCAACAGAACGGCTGGCAATTGGGCGGGGAAAACTCCGGTCATATCATCTGTCTTGATCGGCATACAACCGGGGACGGCATTATTTCCGCCCTGCAAGTATTGCATGCGCTCCGCGCAAGTCAGCAGACATTGGTGCAAGCCGTGGCGGATTTAAGCATGTATCCGCAAGTGCTGATTAATGTGCGGGTGGCAAAAGGCATGGATTACACGTCGGTTCCAAGCGTATGTGCTACGGTGCGGGCAGCCGAAACAGCGCTCGCAGGCAAGGGACGCGTGTTATTGCGGGCTTCCGGAACGGAGCCGTTGTTGCGTGTGATGGTTGAAGGTGAAGACAACTCTGCTGTTCGGCATTGGGTGGAAGCTATTGCACAAAGCGTGCGGGAAGCGGTGCAAGTGTCCAATTAAGAAGTCAGAAAAGCTCGCGGAACGGGCTTATTGGGCGTTATTGTTTTTATCCTTGACGTTCGTGTCTATAGCGTTGTGAATACAAGTATAATCAAACGTATGTCACGGCTCATATTCTTCATTTTGCTGTTGTTCGCCACATCTGCCGCAATCTCCGGGGATTTTGCGGAAAAGGGGTATGGCGATGACAACGGTGAAAATAGAAGTTCACGAGTGGCGCTCGTCATTGGAAATTCTTCCTATCCTGAAGCCCCCCTTTCCAATCCGGCCAATGACGCGAGTGATTTGGCGTTTGCTTTGGAGAAGAAGGGGTTCGATGTCCTAGTCAGGGAAGATGTCGGGGAAAATGGTCTTAAGGAGGCGGTTGAACTGTTCTCCAAACATCTAAAGAAGGGCGGTGTCGGCCTGTTCTTCTTTGCCGGACACGGCACGCAACTCATTAACGGTGAAAATCAGCTTATTCCTGTTGATGCAACTTTCGACAAGCCGGAAGATATTCTGTCCAAGAGCGTGAGTGCGGAACATGTGCTTGATCTCATGTCAAATGCCGGGAACAGGGTGAACATTGTTATCCTCGATGCATGTCGAAATAATCCGTTTGATAATAAAGTAAGTCCAAGCAACCACGGGCTTGTGGCGATGACGGTACGCAGTCCGGGAACGTTTATTTCTTACGCAACCGCACCCGGCTCCACGGCTTCAGACGGAAGCGCTCACAACGGTCTGTTTACACAACATTTGTTGAAATCCCTGGATGAACCCGGATCGGACATTGAAAAAGTATTCGGACGTGTGCGAAAAGGGGTTTACAAAGATAGCAATGGGGGGCAATTGCCTTCAACATTTTCTTCTCTTATAGATAGTTTCTTTTTCGATCCCGTCGAGGATGGGGGAAAGCCGGCTGTTCAAACCGCCCGCACAAGTTCGGGCGATCAGGAATGCCCTTTTGCCAATCAGCTATTTGATTCGGCAGAAGAGCAGCAATCTTGGGAGAAAACCAGAGATAGTCAAAATTTGAGCGACTACACGGAATATCTGACCCGCTTCGGAGGGAGCAAGAATTCCGGTTTTGCCTGCTTCCGCTGGAAGCGACTGGGCGGCAAGGTTGAGAAAGTTGAACCGGTAGAAGCTCCCCGCCAGGAACAGGAACTATCGGGTGCTGCCGCAGTCGAATCAAGTAGCACTAGTAATGAATCCACGGTGCCTGCAAGCAGTAATGTACCCTTTGCCTCTAACACTGAGGCCGGTCAGCAATCAGGCAGCAGCAATGTTCCTGTCACACTTGGCAATAGTATTGCTGCCATGACATCCAATAATATTGATGTTGCTACGGCAACGCATAAAACTGAAAATAATGCCGAATCCCATGGAGGAATTTCTACGGCTTCTTCCGGGGCGCTGATTGTTGATTGCCCACAATGCCCTCAATTGGTGGTTTTGCCGCAGGGGGAATTTATGATGGGCAGAAACTCAGGTGATCCGGGAGGGGAGGCGGATGAAGTTCCTCAACATCTGGTTCGGATAAGCCAGGCCTCTGCGGTTGGTGTATACGAAGTGACCCGTGGTCAGTTTACGGCTTTTATCAAGGAATCCGGTTACCATATACAGTCAAAAGGATGCAACACCAAACGGGGAGGGTGGTTCCACAAAGAAGCAAAATCCAATTGGGAGTCGCCCGGATTTGAACAGAATGAAACGCATCCCGTCGTGTGTGTCAGTTGGTTAGATGCCCAGTCCTATGTGCAGTGGTTGTCAAAATCGACAGGAAAACATTATAGATTGCTGTCTGAGGCCGAATGGGAATATGTTGCAAAAAGTCCGGTAATTAGCTTCATCAATAGCAAAGGCGAGGCTCCCTGCAAACTGTTTAATATTGCGGATAGTTCGACGCTTCATGAAATTCCGGGTGTTCAGCATTTGGCTTGCAGCGATGGCTATTCCACTACTGCATCAGTCGGGAGTTTTCCGGCAAATTCATTTGGTTTGTTTGATGTGCTGGGAAATGCGTGGGAATGGGTTGAAGACTGCTGGAATGATAATTATGTTGGCGCCCCCGACGATGGGGGAAGCTGGACGCAAGGGAGTTGCGATGAAAGAGTATTTCGGGGCGGGGGCTGGAATACGCCGCCGAAAGTACTAAACTACTCCTACCGAGACCATGGAGATAAGGCTGAAAGTTATGACGATGTCGGTTTTCGCGTATTGCGATCTCTTCCTTAACGCAGGGGCTGGCAGCCATGAATACTGGCAATGAACCGGTTGACGAAAAGAGACGTGCTCTCTTGTTTGTTATGGCTGCAGCGGCACTGCTGGGCAAGCTCGGTTGTGCACGGGCAATCAGCCCGACCCCTGATGTTCTGAAGGATGTCTCGGTTCCGCGCAACAAGCACGCATTGGTAATCGGTAACAGGGATTATCCCAACCATACGGATTTGCCCTCCGCCAACAAAAATGTGACTGATATGGTCGAAGCGCTGACCTATCTCGGATTTGATGTCACCTCATACAATGACCTGCATCCCGATGAAATGCGCAACGCGCTGACGAAGTTTAGTCAGGAAATGAAACTGAAGGCCCAGGAAAAGGAGCCCGATAATACAGTGGTGGTCTTCTATTTTTGCGGGCATGGATTCCAAAACAAAGGTGAAAATTATCTTTTGCCTGCCGGCGTGGACCCCACTTCAGATGGTGCGGCAGGGAAATCCATCAAGCTGATGGAGGAGGTTGTCAATAAGTTGAGTCCTTACGAACTGCATCCCGAAGGCGCCGGAATTACACTTGCTTTGATAGACGCCTGCCGGACTGATCTGATGGGCAAGAAGGGCGTCGACGACTTTAACCAAATAATAGTTCCGCCCGGAACGATAGTATTTTTCGCCACGCGTGCAGGTCGTCCGGCGCTGGCTCCTATCGATGAAAAGCGCAATACATTTTTTACCGGGTCACTGATTGAGGCCCTGCAGGCAGCGGACGGGGTGACCCCCATTGATGACGTATGTCAGATTGTGGCAAACAATTGCCTGAATCATGTCAGTCAGGAGTTCAAGAAGGCGGGTCTCAATTTCCCCCCCCAATTTCCGGAAAAATTTTCCGGGAAGCTCCGCAATAAATATGTGATTCGCAACCGGGACATTGAACTGAGAATTCGTACGTTGGAGAACGAAAGAAAAAGAATAAAAGAAGAAGCGACAAAGAATACCCAAGCGGCCAAAGAAAATGAAAGATTGGAAGCAATGAAGGAGGCTTGGGAAAATATTAAACTGGCGATTCTTCCCAAACCACTGATCAGGCTGTGCGAAGATTTCATACGGAAATTTCCAGATTCCGAACATATTCCGACAATACAAGTGAGTCTGGAAGGTGCAAAAAAAGCCGTGGCAGGTTATCGTACCGCAGGAATTGCCTCGGATAGCCTGGAAGACCCGGCGGCCAAAGGAAATACTGATTACCATTTGGAACTGGTCAATGCGTTAAAAGGCGATAAGGACTCAGCCTACCGGATAGCGCTTATGTACCGGAATGGGAGCAATTCTCTTGTGCAGGACGGGCATAAGTCTGAATTGTGGCTGGCTTTTGCTGCAGAATTGGGTAATGGGATTGCCAGTTGGGAATTGTCAGAGATATTCAGCAGAACCGGGCAGGGGCCGGATCAGGCTAAGTACGAACAACTCGCCAAAGATCTCGGATATACCCCCCCTCCGCGGCTTTCCAATCGGGGTTATTGATGCATTCCCAAGGTTGACGGCTACCGGACTTCGCTTCAGCGGGGCGAAAGGATGTGCCGGGATGAATAACAGAACGAATAACCATCTGAATGATGATAAAAGCGACCGGGAAAATTTCACAAGCATTTAGAATGGGCGGCCAATATCAAGTCGGAGTCGAAGCCGCATCCGCAGTCTTTGCTCAGCTTCCCACTTTTCCCCATACAGTCAGGGTTGGGTGTGACGGAGGTCTGCTGAGCCATTTGACAGTCTGGAAAAACCTGAGTTTGCCGCTTGAATATCATGCGCTGGATGTGAGGCGGCTTGGGCAGGACGCGTTATTGATTTTCGGATTGTGCGGTGAAGATGCGGCATTTGTATCAGGTCTGTTTGAACGCTATCCGGATGCTTTGTCCAGTTATGAAAAACGGCTGGTGGGTTTCGTGCGTGCTTTGTTGCTGGAGCCGGAGGTATTGGTGCTGGAGAATGTTTTCGACGGACTAAGCGCCAAAGAATATGAAAAAGCGTTGCATTGGAAAGAAATATTTCGTTTGCGGTTCCCGTTTCGGATTTTATTAGTGCTGGAGCAGGGAGACGTAATGCCCGGTCAGATTGGATATGCCATATGAGTACCAGTCCGGATATATTTTCGGGAGCGGCTGAAACTGCACAGCGTGGCCGCAATTTCAGGTTGGGCTGGTTTGTCGCCGGAGCGGTGTTGATTGCTGTTGCAGCAGTGTTTTTCATGCTGGTGCAAAAGGGGATGTTCAAGCGCACAGCGCAACTGTATTTTTTTGCCGACAGCGCGAAGGGGATGTCGTCGGGCATGGCGGTCAAGCTGAACGGATTCAAGATTGGCACGCTGGACAAACTGGTTATGGATACCGATGGGCGGGTCAGCGGGGGGATGCTGGTAGGCGAGGAATATGTGCACCTGATACACAAGGATGCCAAGGCACTTTGGGCCAAGGAAGATATGTTGGGTGAAAGTGTGATTGAGATCGTGTCCGGGTCTGGCACTGTGCCCACGGTGGAAAATAATGCTGTGATTGCTTTTGAGCGATCCGGTGATGTGACAGCCGAGTTAAGCAAACTCACCAAGCAGCTGCAGCCTATTCTTGCCGATGTAAAAAATATCACGGCCTACGTCGATAATCCCGACAGTGACTTGAAAAAAACTCTGCAGCAGATGAACCGCGCGACTACCGCGCTGGCTAGTGCCGGCGAGGATGTCAGCGAAATGACCCGCACCAACAAGAAACAAATTCATGCTGCAATTTCCAGCGCGTCAAACACGTTAAGCAATCTCGACTCCGCTCTGCCCCCCCTGATTATCCGGATAGATTCAAGTCTCAAACAGGTTGAAGGGGTGACCACAGATGCGCGCACAATCAGCAGCAAACTGGTGACAGAGGTCCCCTCCGCTGTAAGCGAGGGGAGGGCGGCGGTTAGCGAGGGGCGTGCCTTAATGGGGGTAGGGCGCAATACGCTGGATGACACGCATCAGATATTGAACGGCGTCAAGGAAAGCTGGCCGATTCGGAATCTTTTGCCTGCGCAGGATGAACATTCGTTACCGTTGGATAGTCATGTCCCACCCAATCGCTAATTATTTATGGGTGGTGGCCATCCTTTTATACGGATGCGCGCATCAGCCGGAAATCCGTAGTGCACAACACAAACAGGCAGTCGATTGGTCCATCCAGGGCGAAAAAGCCTATCAGAATGAAAACGGGGATCAGGCTCGCCAGTATTTCGAAAAGTCTCTGCAACTTAACAGCGCAATTGAAAATGGCCATGGCATTGCGACCAATACGCTGAGTTTGGCACAAATCAACCTTGACCGCGGTGAGTTTGATCAGGCGGCAGCCAAGCTGCAATTTATTCTTGCCGATAAGGATCATCTTTTCCCGGACGGGGATAAGGCTGATGCGGCGGCTCGTTCTGCCCTGATGGAGTTGTTGGTGAAGCAACCCGGCAGGGCGGTAGATTTTGCGCGACAGGCGCAAACACTATGTGAAGCTTTGGCATGCCCGTTTGAGGCCGCAATTCTAAACCTTCGTGCGCAGTCAGCATTGGCACTTAACAATATCCAGGAAAGCAGTGAATTTGCACGCCAGGCCGGCGGTATTGCCGAAAAAACACAGCAATTCATTGAGCTGGCAAACTCGCGCAGACTGCTCGGTGAAATTCAATTGCGCCAGAATGCAGCAGCAACGGCAATCCCTTTGCTGGAACAATCCTTGTCGCTGGATAAGCAGTTTGGACTGGCGAAGCGCATTGCAGAAGACCTGCATTGGCTGGCCGAGGCAAAGGAATTATTGGGGCAGCACGCAGAAGCAGAATCCTATCGCAGCAGAGAGCAAGCTGTGCTGATGGCGACGGGAGCAAAGGAGCAATGAACTTGCTTAACCCATTGCGCCGTTTCTCACATCTTATCGGCTTTCTGATGGTTTTCGTGCTGTGTTTGGGCTTGCACCTGCATCGGACATGGAATCCGCTTGAGTTGTTTGTGCTGGATCGCCAATTCGCTTTTTTAAGGGAACATCCCCAGCCGCTTACCAATGATGTGGTGGTGGTCGGAATTGATGAGTCCTCGTTCAAGCAATTTCGGGAACCCTTTGCAATGTGGCATCCCCATTTCGGAGCATTCTTCAAAGCCATGGCCGGAGCGCATCCTTCCGTTGTCGGGCTGGACATTGTTTTTCCCGATCATTCCTATCAGTTTTTGGCTCCCGGGTATGATCAGGCCTTGTTGCAGGGATTGGTGGCTGTAAGAGGCACTGTGCCAATAGTATTAAGCCAGTCGCTGGATGATGACGGGAATATTCGTCCCATATTCGCGCCATTCGTTTCTGTGGCCGGGGCCGATGCACTGGCTTCTCCGCTGGTTTGCATGGACGGGGACGGCGTGCCGCGACGCCTTGATGGGAAGGAATGTGCCAATCAGATGCGTGGCGTAATGCTTTCAGAGGCAATGTCCGCGAAGCTGGGTATCACCCATTCCTGGAGCGGTATGATTGATTACTCTTTGGGCGCGGCGTTTCAATACATTCCCTTTACCCAAGTATTGAATTGGTATGAACAAGGCAATACTGCGGAGTTAGAGCGCACTTTTCGCAACAAGCCGGTTTTGCTGGGTGTGATCTTGCCGTTTAGTGATCGCCTGCAACTCCCGGTTCCCATCGCCGCATGGGAACCCGAAAACAAGCGTTTGCCAGGTGTATTGATTCACGCGCAGACATTGAGGTCGATGCTTAACCGGGGAACTGTGACCACCATTCAGCCGGAGGTACTGCTGCTGTTTGCCCTGTTGCCGGTTGTGTTCTGGTGGCGCAAAAGCACTTGGGCAAAGGCGGTCGTGCTGATTGGTTTCAGTCTCGGGCTTCTGGCACTGAGCACCTTGCGTTTGTGGCAGGGGCAATATTTGCCTCCGGTGGATGCAATAGGAGTAGCCTGGGTTGCATTTATGGGGCGCGCGGCTTTTGACTCTCTGAGGCAATTCAAGGAAAAGCGTTTCCTGACTCAGGCGTTTGGAGGTCACGTCAGTCCGGTCGTCATGAAAGAAATTATGGCGGGTAACGTTCATCTGGGTGCCGGAAATCGCCGGCGCGTTTGCGTGTTATTTGCCGATATACGCGGATTTACCACACGTTCGGAACAATCCACCCCGGAAGAGATAATCGAGTTACTCAACGGCTATTTTACGGAAATGACCGAAGCGATACACAAACATGGCGGTGTTGTGGATAAATTCATCGGTGACGGACTGATGGCTTTTTTTGGTGCTCCGCAATCGCTTGAGCATTCCGAACAGAAATCGCTGGAAGCGGCCCAGGAAATGCTGATACGTTTGCACCGGTACAACCAGTCTTTGCGCGAACGTGGAGTCAATCCGATTGCCATCGGGATAGGGATTCATGCAGGAGAGGTGATTCTTGGCTATATCGGATCGGAGGCTCGCAATGAATATACCGCAATCGGCGATACGGTCAATGCGGCCTCGCGTCTTGAAGGAATGACTAAAGAACTGGGTTACCCCATAGTGTTCTCCTCCGCAGTGGCCGAAGGTGTGCAAGGAGTAGATGAACTGGCTGATTTGGGCAATTGTCCGGTGCGGGGGCATGCCCCTATGCATTTATTTGGTTGGCGTCCTGCCATTCTTGAGCAGATGAAGTGAGGCAAGAAACAGTTTGTCGAGCTGAGTTATCGCTACGTATTGCAACTTATCCGAACAAGAAACAGTTCGCGTGCATTGGAATTTTGCAGCGTCGATTGTTAGATATGGGGCAATTTAACAATGGGTCTTGTCGTTTACAGGCAACTAAAATTTGAGTCAAAATCACTATGGGCTATGCCTGTAATTCGGATGGCCCGGCTGTTTAATGATCCGGAGGGTTGCTTGAGCGCAACAGGAATATTTCAATTATTGCCTCTGATTTTTTGCTACTGCTTGCACTACGCTTAGATGGCAATTTCGTTAAACACGAAAGTTATGTAACTTATTGAAATTGCTGGAGGCGGGGGTCGGAATCGAACCGGCGTCTACGGATTTGCAATCCGCTGCATAACCATTTTGCTACCCCGCCGTACTTGGAATAACCAGAAGTTAAAAACAAAAGGGAAAGCAGGCGCCTTCCCGGAGAAAATTTGGAGCGGGAAACGAGACTCGAACTCGCGACCTATACCTTGGCAAGGTATCGCTCTACCAACTGAGCTATTCCCGCAAAAAACGAAGTCCGCATTATAGGGATATTAAAAGTTGTGTCAAGAAAAACGGTGTAATTTTCTTGGTATGCCCCCCATGTTTTCGCCAATGATGCGGCCTTCTCTGTATAATGCGCCGCTGCGCGTTGGGCCAATTGGTTCAAACATACCTGACTTAGTTCCATCTTGCCCGGGTGGTGAAATTGGTAGACACAACGGACTTAAAATCCGTCGGCTTGAAAAGGCTGTACCGGTTCAATTCCGGTCCCGGGCACCAATAATACAATGCGTTGCAGTATTATTGCCGAAGTGAATTCAATGAAAAGTAAATTTGATGCAATCTATCCGTAATTTTTCCATTATCGCTCATATTGATCATGGCAAGTCCACACTGGCCGATAGGATTATTCAATTATGCGGCGGGTTATCCGACCGCGAAATGGAAGCACAAGTGCTCGACTCGATGGATATCGAGCGCGAGCGGGGTATTACCATTAAGGCCCAGACAGCCGCCCTTAAATACAAGGCGCGCGATGGTCATATCTATAATCTGAATTTGATCGATACCCCGGGGCACGTTGATTTTTCCTACGAGGTATCGCGCTCTTTATCGGCGTGCGAGGGCGCACTGCTGGTGGTGGACGCTTCGCAAGGAGTGGAAGCGCAGACCGTGGCCAACTGTTATACCGCACTGGATCTCGGTGTGGAAGTGGTGCCGGTGCTGAACAAGATAGATTTACCCTCCGCCAATCCTGATAATGCCATTGCTGAAATCGAAGAAGTGATCGGTATTGATGCCCATGACGCGGTACGTTGCTCGGCCAAGACCGGGGAGGGCGTTCAGGATGTGCTGGAAGCCATGATAGCCAAGGTGCCTCCTCCCCAGGGGGATGCAAATGAGCCGTTGCAGGCCCTGATTATCGATTCATGGTTCGACAATTATGTCGGCGTGGTGATGCTGGTGCGTATTGTAAACGGCAGCCTGAAACCCAAGGATAAAATTCTGTTTATGGCGACCGGTGCACAACATCTGACAGAGCATGTCGGTGTATTCACCCCCAAATCGCAGCCGCGCGAATTTCTTTCAGCCGGGCAAGTAGGTTTCGTGATCGCGGGTATCAAGGAACTGAAAGATGCCAAAGTCGGCGATACCATTACGTTGCAGTCCAAACCGGCAAGCAGTGCCCTGCCGGGATTCAAGGAGGTGCAGCCCCAAGTGTTCGCGGGCTTGTTCCCGGTTGAATCCAACCAATATGAGGCCTTGCGCGATTCGCTGGAAAAGTTGAAGTTGAACGATGCCTCATTGCAATATGAACCGGAAGTATCACAGGCGCTGGGCTTCGGTTTTCGCTGCGGTTTCCTAGGTCTGTTGCATATGGAGATTGTGCAGGAGCGCCTGGAGCGCGAGTTCGACATGGACTTGATTACGACTGCACCCACCGTAATATATGAAGTGGTTCTGCGCGATGGCACGGTGCTGATGGTGGACAATCCGTCCAAAATGCCCGATCCCTCAAAAATTGAAGAAATCCGTGAACCTATTGTCACCGTTAATCTCTATATGCCGCAGGAGTACGTCGGTTCGGTGATCACGCTGTGCACGCAGAAACGCGGGTCGCAGATCAACATGAGCTACCACGGCAAACAAGTGTTGCTGGTTTACGAGATTCCCATGGCGGAAATTGTGCTCGATTTTTTTGACAGGCTGAAATCCATTTCGCGCGGTTATGCCTCGATGGATTACGAATTCAAAGAATACCGCTCCGCCGATGTGGTGAAAGTGGACATGCTGATCAACAGCGAGAAAGTGGATGCGCTATCCATCATTCTTCACCGTAGCAATAGTATTTATCGTGGCCGCGAGGTGGCCGCCAAGATGCGCGAATTGATTCCGCGCCAGATGTTTGATGTGGCGATTCAGGCAGCCATCGGTGCCAATATCATTTCGCGGGAAAACGTTAAGGCGTTGCGCAAGAACGTTCTGGCGAAGTGTTACGGTGGCGACATCTCGCGCAAGCGCAAGTTGTTGGAAAAGCAAAAGGCAGGCAAGAAACGCATGAAGCAGGTGGGGAGTGTGGAAATCCCGCAGGAAGCATTCCTGGCCATTTTGCAGGTGGGCGACAAATAGTAAACGAACTGTATTAAGTTAAAAGACTACAACTTGTCCACGAATAACACGAAAGGCACGAACATAAAGATGTTCCATTGTTATAGTTAGTAAGGGGCTTTACGCATTTCTATTCAAAAGTATTCGTGCCTTTCATGTTATTCGTGGACTAAAGTTTTTTGGTAAGTGTGTTCTGGGTTGAGAGGAAGTTCAGATGGATTTTGCTTTGATCATGTTTGTGTTACTGCTGATTACCGGCGGCGCGTGGCTGCTGGATATTGTCATGTTACAACCCAAACGGCCTGTTGAGGAAAATGAGCCTTGGTGGGTGGAATATGGCAAGAGTTTCTTTCCGGTTATTCTGGCGGTATTCCTGTTGCGTTCGTTTCTGGTCGAGCCGTTCAAGATTCCATCCGGGTCGATGATTCCGACACTGCAAGTGGGTGATTTTATACTGGTTAACAAATTTACTTTTGGAATTCGGCTTCCCATTGTCAGCAAGAAAATTATTCAGATTAACGACCCGCATCGGGGCGATGTGATGGTGTTCCATTATCCGGAAGATCCTACACTGGATTATATTAAGCGTGTGGTCGGTTTGCCCGGTGACAAGATTGTGTACCGAAACAAGAAGCTTTTCATAAACGGCGCATTGCAGGACCAACAGTCGGACGGTGAGTATAATTATGTGGAAAGCGGCTTGAAATTTGTCCATACCGAGCGCCACAATGAAAACCTGGACGGGCATAGTCACGCAATACTGCTCAACCCGGAAATGCCGGATGTACATTTGGGCGCCGTGGCAGAATTTCCGCATCGGGATAATTGTAGTTTTACCGATGAAGAAATGCATTGTACGGTGCCGGACGGGCATTATTTTATGATGGGAGATAACCGTGACAACAGTCGCGATAGCCGCTATTGGGGCTTTGTTCCGGATAAAATGATTGTTGGCAAGGCGTTTTTGATCTGGATGAATTTTGGGGATTTCAAGCGTATCGGTTTATCCATAAACTGAGTTCAAGCGAGGAGAATCATGATGGGCACCGGGTTGAACAGGCAGCGTGGCGTAAGTTTGGAAGGGTTTGCAGTAGTCGTGTTTGTGATCATCATTCTGGCGATCACCGCAATGAAAATTGTGCCCGCCTATACTCAGAACAAGACCATAAGAACCAAATTTATCGAGGTCGCCCACGACCCGGAATTGAGAAATGCACGGATTAGTGAAATTCAGAGCGCATTTAGCAAACGCGCGGCGGTGAGTGAAATAACCAATTTAAAGGCCGAAGATATAGAAATCAGCCGGGATGACGGGGGAATTACCTTAAGTGCCAACTACTCGGTGAAGATACCGTTGGTTGCCAATGCCAGTTTGCTACTCGAATTCAGCACAAGCAGCGCAGACAAATAACCTGATGAACCGGGATGATTTGTGCCGCCGGATTGGCTACGAGTTTGCGCAACCGCAGCTGTTGCAACGGGCGTTGACGCACCGTAGTCATAGTGCAACGCATTACGAGCGTCTGGAATTTTTGGGCGACAGTGTGTTGAATTGCGTCATTGCCAAACATCTGTTTGACAGCTTCCCCGATTTGCCCGAAGGCGACTTGTCGCGCTTGCGCTCCAATCTGGTCAATCAGCAAACACTGTTTATTCTGGCGCAGCAATTACAGCTTGGGGAGCTGCTGTTGCTGGGCGAAGGCGAGCGCAAGAGTTCCGGATTCCGACGGCCATCCATTTTGGCCGATGCACTGGAAGCCCTGTTCGGCGCGGTATTGCTGGATGCCGGCTTTGAGGCGGCACAAAAAGTGGTTCTGGGGCTATTTGTGCCATTTATAGCCCAGGCCGATTTGCAGACTCTGGGCAAGGATCCCAAAACGCTGCTGCAGGAATTTCTGCAAGCGAAACGAATGCCATTGCCAAAATATACGGTGACAGCAACCCAGGGGGAGGCACATGCCCAATTGTTTCAAGTCGAGTGTGAAATTGCACAATTAAAGCTGACCACGCGCGGCGAGGGCGTGAGCCGTCGTGCCGCGGAGCAGCATGCTGCCGAAACCGCCTACTTACAACTCAATACAAAATCATGAGCGATATCACACCATTTCATAGCGGTTTTGTCGCCATTGTGGGACGTCCGAACGTGGGGAAATCCACGCTGCTTAATCATCTGATCGGGCAGAAAATTAGTATTACCTCGCGCAAGGCACAGACGACACGCCATCGTATCACCGGTATCCTGACCGATGAGCAGAGCCAATTTGTTTTTGTGGATACGCCCGGTTTTCAGACGCAGCACATGAATGCGCTCAACCGCGGCATGAACCGGGTGGTAACCAACAGCATGCGCGATGTCAATGTGGTGCTGTTTGTTCTCGAAGCGCGGCACTATGACGAACGCGACCAGCAGGTTTTGAAAATGTTGCCCAAAGATGTGCCGGTGATTCTGGTCATCAATAAAGTGGACGTGATGGTGGACAAGAGCGAGCTGTTGCCGTTTATTGAAGGCCTTGCCACCGAGTTTCATTTTGCCGCAATTGTTCCGGTGAGTGCGAAGCTGGACAAGCAGCTGGATACCCTGCTGGAAGCTATCCGGCAGTATTTGCCGCTGGGTGATCCCATTTATGCAGCCGACGAAATTACCGACCGGAACGAACGGTTTCTGGCAGCCGAGTTATTGCGCGAAAAAATATTCCGTTTTACCGGCGAAGAATTACCCTATTCGGTCAGCGTGATAATCGAACAATTCAAACAGGAAGACAGCGGCATGCGCCGCATTCACGCCGCCATTCTGGTGGACAAGGAAGCGCACAAAGTGATGCTGATCGGCAAGAACGGGGCCAAGCTGAAAGAAATAGCCACCCAGGCCCGTCTGGATATGGAAAAAATGTTCGATGCAAAAGTATTTCTTGAGGTGTGGATCAAGGTACGCAGCGGCTGGGCGGATAATCCGCAAGTACTGAGGTCGCTGGGCTATGAATGACCGCGCATAAACACAGGCTGGAACACGAACCCGCTTTCGTTTTGCACAGTTATCCGTACCGGGAAACCAGTCTGGTGCTGGAAGTTTTCAGCCGCAATCATGGGCGGGTGGCATTGGTCGCGCGCGGAGCGCGGCGGCCAAGATCGGCACTGCGCGGTTTGTTGATGGGATTCCAGCCGTTGAGCATGAGTTGGTTCGGCAAGCATGAGTTGCGCACATTGCACAGTGCCGAGTGGCAGGGGGGGCAGCCGCAATTGCAGGGAAAAGCGCTGCTGTGCGGTTTCTATTTAAACGAATTGCTGCTTAATCTGATGGCCCGCGATGACCCGCACGAGCGATTGTTTGACTATTATTTGTTGACGCTGCAGCGTCTGGCACATGAGCAGGATCATGCCGCCACGCTGCGCTGTTTCGAGAAGCATATGCTGCAAGAGCTGGGTTATGCCTTGTTGCTGGAGCAGGAGGCCGATACCGGACGGCCTATAGATTCAACTTTGCAGTACCAATACGTGGTCGAGCAAGGTGCGTTGCAGGATAGCGAGGAAGGCTTGCCGATATTGGGAAAAACGCTGCAGGATATTGCCAGTGACGATTACCGGGATCCGCTCAGCGCGCAACAAAGCAAGCAGTTGATGCGTATGTTACTTAATCATCATCTTGCCGGAAAAGTACTGTATACGCGTGAATTGATAAAAGATTTGCAGAAGTTTTGATGTCCAATCGGGAATGTTTAATTCTAAATCGGTAAGCGCATCCTTCTGTGCCGCACCTGTTGCATACTGATTCCGCCTCTGTTACGTTCACACACTTGTTACTGCAGGATATTAAGAATGATTAAACTCGGATTAAATATTGACCATGTCGCGACCTTGCGCCAGGTGCGAGGGACGAATTATCCCAACGTGATACGCGCGGCTTTGATTTGTGAAGAAGCCGGTGCTGATGCGATTACCCTGCATTTGCGTGAAGACCGGCGCCATATTCAGGATGCCGATGTGGAAATACTGCGCGGTATGTTGCAGACGCGTATGAATCTCGAATGCGCGGTGACCGACGAGATGATAGCCAATGCAGTGCGCCTCAAGCCGCACGACATCTGTCTGGTACCGGAAAGGCGCGAAGAGCTGACTACCGAAGGCGGTCTGGATGTGGTGCGACATTATGAAGCCGTGAAACGCGCGACCGAGCGCTGTGCCGAAGCCGGCATACGCGTGTCGCTGTTTGTCGATGCGGATGAGAAGCAACTGGACGCCGCAAAAAAATTGGGAGCGCCGGTAATTGAGATACACACGGGAAAATATGCCGATGCGGACAGCGTTCCGCAGCGGGAAAACGAGCTGTCACGTATTCAGCGCGCGGCGGCGCATGCGCATTCATTGGGTTTGCATGTGAATGCCGGGCATGGACTCAATTATCACAACGTGCGGCCCATTGCCGCCATTCCGCATATTTGCGAACTGAATATAGGTCATGCCGTTATCGCCGAGGCGGTATTCATCGGACTGGAACAGGCCGTTAAAAATATGAAAGCCCTGCTCGTCGCATGATTTTTGGCATCGGCACGGATATAGTTTCCTATCGCCGCATTCGCGAATTATGCGAAAAATACGGCCTGCGTTTCGCGCAACGTTTGTTGGGTGAAGCGGAAATGCAGGGTTACCTCACCAGCATGGACCCCGCGCGTTATCTGATGAAGCGTTTTGCCGCCAAGGAGGCCTTTGCGAAAGCCATGGGCACCGGTTTGCGCGGCAATGTCGCTCTGCGCCGCATCCATATTGAGCATGACAAGTTGGGCAAGCCCTTGCTGGTTTTCGATGCGGCGCTGGCAAAGGATATGGAACGGATGGGCGTAACGCGTCATCATCTCAGTATCAGTGACGAAAAAGATGCCGCAGTAGCATTTGTGGTACTGGAAACGGATTAGGAGGAATCGGATGGGACTTGGCCCGGTCATGCTGGATGTCGGGGGAACGGTATTGACGCCCGAGGATAAGGCGCGCCTGCGTCATCCTTTGGTTGGAGGGGTCATACTGTTTGCGCGAAATTTCGAGTCACCGCGTCAATTGACCGAGTTGACCGGCAGTATTCATGCCCTGCGCAGCCCTCCGCTGCTGATTGCAGTCGACCACGAGGGGGGCAGGGTACAGCGATTCCGCGATGGTTTTACGCGCATTCCCGCAATGCGTGAATTGGGCCGGGTTTGGGATGAGCATCCGAAGCGCGCCAAACATCTTGCGCAAAAAATTGGCTATGTCTTGGCTGCGGAGTTACGCGCGTGCGGTGTCGATTTTAGCTTTACGCCTGTACTGGACGTGGATTTTGGAGCCAGTTCCGTGATAGGAGACCGCGCTTTTCATTCCGACCCCCAGGCCATTGCCGAGTTGGCGCACAGTTTGCTGATCGGGCTGAAAATGGCCGGTATGCATACCGTGGGCAAACATTTTCCGGGGCACGGCTTTGTGCGCGCCGATTCTCATTTGGAAATTCCGGTAGACGAGCGCAGTTTTACCGACATTGAATTGTGCGATCTGATCCCGTTTCGTCAGATGGTGAATTACGGCTTGACCGCTGTCATGCCCGCGCATGTGATTTATCCGCAAGTGGATAGTCGTCCGGCGGGATTTTCTGCGGTATGGTTGAAGAATATTTTGCGCGGTCAGCTGGCTTTTGAGGGCTGCATTTTCAGCGATGATCTGAGCATGGAAGGTGCATCAGTCGCGGGCCGTATTGTGGATCGTGCGCTGGCAGCGTTGAATGCGGGCTGCGACATGGTTCTGGTGTGTAACAAGCCTGCTTCGGCAGATGAATTGCTGGGCGGGCTGCACTGGGATATGCCGGTGACCAGCAAAGCCCGTCTGGCACATATGCGCGGGCGTCCCCATCCCGATACACTGGTGCAATTGCACGAGCAGGCAGACTTTGTTAAGTCTTTGCATGAAATTGCCTCTATCGGAACATTCAACGGCGAATTGCCGCTTGTCTAAGCCGGAATGACAGGAGTTACATTCATGAAATCCATATCCGGAATTGTCGCGGCAGTTGTATTGCCTTTGCTGCTGGCAGCTTGCGACAAGTCACCCTCGCCACCATTGGTGTTCGGTGCCAATTTGTGGCCGGGTTACGAGCCTGTTTATCTGGCGCGCGAGTTGGGTTATTTCTCGGCAATCAATTTGCGCCTTGCCGAATACAACAGTGCCGCCGAAGTACAACAGGCATTTCGCAAGCATGAACTGCAGCTTGCTGCCGTTACGATTGAAGATGCGATTCAATTGAGCCGCGATATTCCCGATTTGAAAATCGTGCTGCTGCTTGGCTCCTCACATGGCGCGGATGCAATTCTTTCCCGGCCCGGCATTGATGGCATGAGGCAATTACAAGGGCTGCGCGTGGGGGTGGACAATTCTTTGCGGGGGGCCTATTTCCTGAGTCTGGCGCTGAAAAATGCCGGGATGCAACCCGGACAAGTTGAGATTGTTCCGCTTCCGGTTAACGGGCAGGAGTTGGCAATGCGTGCGCAAAAAGTCGATGCGGTAGTGGTTTCTGGTCCGGCACGCGAAAATTTGCAGGAAAATGGTTTGCATGAACTGTTTAGCAGTACTCGTTTATCCGGAAAAATGTTCGATGTACTGATCGCACGCGACGAGGACATGGGGCGATTTCACAATGAGATGATGGAATGGGTGCAGACTTGGAATCGCTCACTGGATTTTATTCACACCCAGCCGGACAAGGCCATGCAGATCATGGCCAAGCATGAACATATGGATGTGGCCCGGTTCAGCAAGGCGCTAAAGGATGTTGAGCTGCTGGGGATGCAGCGTAACCTGGACTTGTTGTCGGGGGAGCAGCCGGCAGTCGGGGGGGGCGTGGATTCAATCCAGCGTTATCTTCTGGGACGCGGCTTGATTAATATGGGTGCGGATGCGGCCATGCTTCTGGATACCAGTTTGTTGTCCAAAGTATCGCCATAAAAAGTCCGGTACTTTAAATTCATGGCGACATGATTTTTGCCATTTTGCGGCACACTTGAGATAATCCCGCTATGCAAAATGGTTGCGAAGGGTAACGGTATTCCGGGCGCGGTCCATCGAAACATTTCGCAAGTGCTTCGTGTTACACAACCGGAAAATTTCCACGGTGCAATTTTATGAGTGAATTACAGTTCAGCCTGTTGGTCATTGGTATTGCAGTGGTGCTGGCAGTTTATGTCTATAGCTGGTCGCAGCATCGCAAATACCGGCGCAGATTTGGCGCGGCTTTTGAACACACGCGCGAGGATGCGTTATATCGCGCGGCCACGGAAAATCCGGTAACTGAGCATGCCGGGGACAGTCAACCGGAGGAGCTATCCCCGTCAGTAGAGCCTTTAGCCGTTGAATCAACGCGCCAGCCTTTGACCGACGGTGTGTGTGTCCTTCTGGATCCTGTTACCGACTACATTGCCATGCTGACCTTCGATGTTCCGGCCGGTGCCGATTCGCTTGCGCTCCTGTGGCAAAAACGTTTTGATTTCGGCAAGAGTGTGCATGCTTGCGGACTGAATTCGACAACCGGCACCTGGGAAAAAGTGATCGCGGAAAGTCATCTGTTTTATGCGGCATTTACCTTGTCATTGCAGTTGGCAGATCGATCGGGGCCGGTGAGTGAAGTGAGATTGAGCGACTTTCGTGATCTGGTGCGGAATATCCAGACGCAACTGGATGCACATGCCGAACTGCCCGATGTGGCGGAAGCCTGTGCGCGGGCAATGGAATTGGACAATTTTTGCGCGAGTGTCGACCAGATGGTAGGACTGAATATTCTACCCAGCGGGGAGCGTACATTTTCCGGGGCTGAGATTGCGGGCGTGGCAGAGCAGCATGATATGGTTTTGCAGGCGGATGGCGCGTTCCATCTGGTGGATGGGCATGGGAATACGCTATTTAGTCTTTGCAATTACGAAAATATCCCGTTCCAGCACCACACGCTGCCTCAAATGTGGGTTAACGGCCTGACTTTGTTGCTGGATGTGCCGCGTGTTGAGCAACCCACGCAGCGCTTTGATGAGATGGCCGTGCTGGCCCGGAAATTGGCGATGGATCTGCGGGCGTCTGTGGTTGACGACCATCGCATTGCCTTGGGTGAACCCGGGATTGCCCAGATACGTGAACAGATAGCGGTTATCGAAAACCGCATGTTGACAGGTAAAGTGGTACCGGGCAGTGCACAGGCGCGCAGGTTGTTTTCCTGATGGTGAATCCGGAAGACAGCAACCGCGCTGCATGGTTGCGCAATCAGATTGCGCAACACGATTATCAGTATTACGTGCTGGATGCGCCGCTCATTCCGGATGCGGAATATGACAAGTTGTTTCGTGAACTGGAAGCTCTGGAACAGAAATACCCCGAATTACTTTCAGCTCACGACTCCCCGACCCTGCGCGTTGGTGGCAAACCTCTGGAAGGTTTTCAGCAGGTATTTCATGCGGTGCCCATGCTGTCCATCCGCACCGAGACCGACATCAGCGACCAAGGCGCAGTTGCTTTTGATGCGCGCGTGCGTAAGGAACTTGGTCTGGGCGAAAATGATCCGCCTGTCGAGTATGCGTGTGAGCTCAAATTTGATGGTTTGGCGATCAATCTGCGTTACGAGCACGGCGTGCTGGCGCTGGCCGCAACACGCGGAGATGGCATGGCAGGCGAAGTCGTGACGCAAAATGTGCATACCATCCGCCAGATTCCGCTACGGCTTACAGGCTGCAATGTACCGGTGCTGGAAGTGCGCGGCGAGATTTACATGAGCCGCCGCGATTTTGAGCGCTACAACGAGCATCAACGCGAGCAGGGCTTGCCAACATTGGTGAACCCGCGCAATGGTGCGGCTGGCAGCATCCGCCAGCTTGATCCGGCGCTGGCCGCACGGCGCCCCCTGTCGTTTTTTGCCTACGGTTTAGGTGACGAGCAGGGGTGGTCAAAACCTGCAGTGCATAGTGCTGTGCTGGATGCGCTGGCTGCGATGAGTATACCGGTGAGCAATGAACGCGCAGTGGTGCGTGGCGCACAGGGGCTGGTGGAATTCCACCGCCGCATTGCAGCCAAGCGCGACAGCCTGCCGTTCGATATCGACGGCGTGGTATACAAAGTCAACAGCCTCGCCTTGCAGGCGCAACTCGGTTTCGTCACACGCGAACCACGCTGGGCGGTGGCGCACAAATTCCCGGCGGAAGAGCAGATGACCGTAGTGCGCGATATCGATATTCAGGTCGGGCGCACCGGCAAGCTCACTCCCGTAGCCAAGTTGGAACCTGTGTTTGTCGGCGGTACAACAGTAAGCAACGCCACCCTGCACAACGAGGATGAGACGCGCCGCAAAGATGTGCGTGTCGGCGATACCGTGATTGTGCGCCGGGCCGGCGACGTGATTCCGGAAGTGGTTGGGGTGGTGCCGGATCGGCGTCCGCCTGATATCGGTGCGCCATTCGATCTTTACAAACGTCTGAACGGACAATGCCCCGTGTGTGGGAGCGCCATTGTGCGCGAGGAGGGCGAGGCAAATTGGCGCTGTACTGGCGGCCTATTCTGCCCGGCACAGCGCAAGGAGGCATTGCTGCACTTTGCCAGCCGCCGCGCGTTGGACATCGAAGGGTTGGGAGGCAAGCTGGTGGAGCAATTGGTGGATGGCGGCATAGTGAGTACGCCAGCCGATCTGTATGATAAGTACAAATTGAATTTGCAGAGGCTGGCTAATCTGGAACGGATGGGTGATAAATCGGCCCGTAACCTTCTTGAGGCTATTGAACGCAGCAGACAAACCACGCTGGCGCGTTTTATCTACGCACTGGGAATCCGTAACGTGGGCGAGACCACGGCAAAAGATTTTGCACGCCACTTTGGTTCGCTGGATAATCTTATTGCGGCGGATGAGGCGCGTTTGCGGCAGGTGCCGGATGTGGGGCCGGTGGTGGCGCAAAGTATTTATGCTTTTTTCAGGGAAAAGCATAACGTTGATGTGATACAACAGTTGCGCGGTGTAGACCGCTGCAATGTTGTTTGGGCTGAACATGCGGGGGAGACGGTTGAGGAGTTGCCGCTGAGCGGCAAGACCTTCGTGCTGACAGGCACGTTACCCTCCCTGAGCCGTGATGAGGCGAAAGCAGCGCTCGAAGCCTTGGGGGCGAAAGTGGCGGGCAGTGTATCAAAAAAGACGAATTACGTTATTGCGGGTGCCGAAGCGGGAAGTAAATTGGACAAAGCGCATGAGTTGGGTGTTCCGGTTCTGAACGAACAAGAGTTGATGCAGTTGTTAAAAGGGGATGGAATCGCATGAAGAAAATTACCAAAGCCGTATTTCCTGTTGCCGGCATGGGAAGCCGTTTTTTGCCCGCAACCAAGGCCAGCCCTAAAGAAATGATGGCAGTGGTGGAAAAACCGCTGATCCAGTATGCGGTGGAAGAAGCGGTAGCCGCAGGTATTACCGACATGGTATTTATCACCGGGCGCAACAAACGCTCCATAGAAGATCATTTTGACAAGGCCTACGAGCTGGAGGCGGAGCTGGCTTTGCGCGGCAAGCAGGAACTGTTGCGCATCGTCCAGGAAGTGATACCCAAACATATAAACTGCATTTATATCCGCCAAACAGAGGCGTTGGGACTGGGGCATGCCGTGCTATGCGCGCAACCTGTTGTTCAGGATGCGCCGTTCGCGGTGATTCTCGCAGATGACTTGATAGACGGTGAGATACCTATCATGAAGCAAATGGTGGATGTTTTTGACCGTCACCATTGTTCTATTTTGGGTGTGCAGGATGTGCCGCGCGAACAGACCCGGCAATACGGAATTGTGAGCAGTGTCAATTTGGAGCAGGATGTGGAACAGGTTAACGGCATAGTGGAAAAACCCAAGCCGGAGGTGGCTCCTTCCACTTTGGCGGTGGTGGGGCGCTATATTTTGACGCCGCGAATTTTTCACCATTTAGAGCAGGTGAAACCGGGTGCCGGAGGAGAAATTCAACTGACGGATGGTATTGCCGCATTGATGCAGGAAGAACAATTGCTGGCCTATCGATTCAAGGGGGTCCGTTATGATTGCGGTTCCAAGCTGGGCTACTTGCAAGCGCAAGTTGCTTTTGGCCTCAAGCATCCTGAACTGCAGGCAGAATTCGCCGCCTATCTTGCAACGGTAAAATGCTGAACAATCAGGATGCGCGCGTCACATTGCACAATGCCGAGTTAATCGTTTCGGCAGAGGAAATACAGCAAGCGCTGGCAAGTGTCGCGCGTGAGATTAATGCAACGCTTGCCGGCAGGCATCCCTTGGTTTTGTCGGTAATGGGGGGGGCGGTAATCTTCACCGGACAGTTGTTGCCGTTGCTGGATTTTCCGCTGGATTTCGATTATGTGCATGTGTCCCGCTATGGCACCGGGAAGCAGGGGGGGGCGCTGCAGTGGAGAGTGGAGCCGCGTGAAAATGTTCGCGGCAAAATTGTACTCGTAGTGGACGATATACTTGATGAAGGTGAAACCCTGGCCGCAATTAAACAACGCGTGCTTGAACTGGGAGCGAGCGGATTTTACTCGGCAGTATTCGCGGACAAACTGAATGGCAAAAATAAGCCTATCCGTGCCGATTTTGTCGGATTGGAATTGCCTGACCGGTTTGTATTCGGCTACGGGATGGATATAAATGGAATATGGCGCAATCTGCCCGCCATTTATGCGGTGAAGGAATAGCATTTATTATAGTAAACCGGTGACGGTATTTGCCGTGAAATCGCAAATGGAATTACCGCTAAATTAATCAATTTGTAACTGGAGCAAGTCATGCTGGCAATCATAGGTGGAACGGGTCTGACACAGCTGGCCAATCTGGAAATAACTCATCGCCAGGTAATGCGCACGCCGTTTGGCGAACCTTCCGGAGCGTTGACCTTCGGTACGATCAATCAACACGAAGTGATGTTTATTGCTCGTCACGGGTATGGGCATACTATTCCGCCGCACAGGGTAAATTACCGGGCCAACCTGTGGGCACTGCATAATCAGGGGGCAACGCATGTGATATCAGTTGCGTCTGTAGGGGGGATACGCGCGGATCTTGATCCGGGTTCTATTGTCATTCCGGATCAGATTATTGATTACACTTACGGGCGTGAATTTACGTATTTTGACGGGGTGAATCGCCCGTTGATCCATATTGATTTTACATTTCCCTATTCTCCCGGGTTGCGTGCCCGGATACTGGATGCAGCGCACCGTGCCGGTGAACAGTGCACGGACGGGGGCGTCTATGCCGCTGTGCAGGGGCCGCGTTTGGAAACAGTGGCAGAGATTAACCGCTTTGAACGGGACGGCGCCGATATGATCGGGATGACCGGTATGCCTGAGGCGTCGCTGGCCAGGGAGCTGGGCCTGAATTATGCGGCGATTGCGGTGGTCGTAAATCATGCGGCCGGTCGGGGTTTAAGTCGTGAACTCGTGCATCTTGAAGCGGTGGGTGCGGTGGCACAAGCGACTTTGGCGCGCGTGCGCAATATTATTGAATGCGTGGTGGGAAGCGATGGCTATTAGGGCAGTGCTGCGCATGGGCGATGCCCATCTGTTGCGTCGTTCCGACGAGGTGACGTATTTCAATACAACGGAATTGAAATCCTTGCTGGATGATATGCGCGATACCATGAAGGAACAGGATGGGGTAGGTCTGGCTGCCCCGCAAATCGGGGTGAATTTGCGCGTGGTTATCTTCGGTGTGGAAAGTAGTCCGCGCTATCCGGATGTCGACCCGATACCGGAAACCGTGTTGATCAATCCGGTGATTACTCCGCTTGGCCATGACACGGCGGACGATTGGGAAGGCTGCCTGAGCGTGCCAGGAATGCGGGGGATGGTGCCGCGTTTTGTATCCATCCGCTACCAGGGATATGATGAATTCGGTTCTCTGATAGACCGTACGGTGAGCGGCTTTCATGCGCGTGTGGTGCAGCACGAATGCGATCATCTGGACGGCATTTTGTATCCGATGCGGATACGCGATTTTCGCAAGTTTGGGTTTTCAGAAGTCATGTTTCCCGACCGGGAACACAGAGACGAGTAGTGATTTAACCCGATGGACACGGAATCCATTACCCGCGAGGACGAGTTGTCATGCTAATACCCTGCCCGTTTGCCAGCCGCCCCCAAACCGGGTGCAATATTTATTCCGCAGTTACCGACTAAATGAAACTGGCTGAATTAAGTTCGTCTCGCGTTTATCTCGGCTTCGTCTGGTCCGCGATTGCCATGTTGCTCATCCTGGTGATAGGGACGGTGGGCTATCATTACATCGGTGGTCCGGATTACAGCTGGGTAGATTGTTTCTACATGACCTTTATAACCGTGGCCACGATAGGATTTGGCGAAGTTGTCGATCTGTCGCATAGTCCGGCCGGAAGATTGTTTACCGTTTTTGTTGCGGTAGCCGGTATCGGGACTATGACATATATGTTGTCCACCTTTACGGCATTTATACTGGAAGGCGATATCAACCAAGTTTGGCGGAGACAGAAAATGCAGAACAGGATCCAAAAATTGAGAGACCATTACATCGTGTGCGGCGTGGGGCGTGTAGGCAGCAACGTGGCTCATGAACTGGTAACGACCGGTCGCCATTGTGTGGTGGTGGACACCGAGCTTCAGCACATAGAAAATTACCAGGCAAGGCATCCGGAGCAATTGTTCCTGCATGGTGATGCTACCGATAACGATGTGCTTAATGCTGCCGGTATTATGCATGCACGCGGTGTTTTCGCTGTCGCATCCGATGACAGCCAGAATCTGGTGATCAGTCTGAGTGCGAAGCAACTTAACCCGAAGCTGAGAGTGGTGGCGCGCTGCCATGACGTGAAAAACGTGGAAAAAACCCGCCGTGCCGGAGCGGATGAAATCGTCTCCCCCGATTTTACCGGTGGTCTGCGTATTGTGTCGGCCATGGTCAGACCGAATGTTGTGTCTTTCCTCGACGACATGCTCAAGTCCGATGACAATCTACGCATGGAGGAAATCATTGTTCCTGCCGGATTTTCCGGCAAGTCGCTTTCCATGCTTTACTTTGCTTCAAACGACTACATTGTGCTGGCCGTACGCCAGACCGGCCAATGGCTGTTTAATCCGTCAGTCCAACATGTCGTGCAGGAAGGGGATGTGTTGATGGTTATGACTACTCCGCATGGGCGTACCCGCCTGGAAAAAATAATACAGGGTGTGATTTGATACCCCACGGAAAGATATACCTGTCGGTTCAGCTTCGCATATTTTGCCAAATTTGAATCTACAACGATTTCTCGAAATGCTTGACGAGCAGATTAAGTTCGGCGGCAATATGGGCCAGTTGCTCGGTGGCAAACTCAGTGCTGCGTATGCTGTCGGTATTGCTTGTAGCCAGTCCCTGAATTTCTATCATGTGTGTTGCCACTTTTTCGGCAGCCGCTGCCTGTTGTTGCAGCATCACTGAAATTCCGTGTGCCATTTCTATTCCCCTGTCGCTGGAAACAAGAATTTCCGACAGGCTGCTGCTGCTTTCCCTGATCAGGCTGGTGCTGCGTTCAATTTCACCCACCGCGTTATCCATAGAGCCGACAGCATCGGCAGTCGCTTGCTGAATATTGCTAACGGTGCTGCTGATATCGACGGTGCTGTGTGCCGTACGTTCAGCAAGTTTTCTAACCTCATCTGCAACCACAGCAAAGCCGCGTCCCTGTTCTCCGGCGCGGGCCGCTTCGATTGCGGCATTAAGCGCAAGTAAATTGGTTTGTTCGGCCACATCCTTGATAGTCTGGGTAAGCTGTTCGATTCGTTTGATTGATTCATGCAAATTCATCAATGTGGTGCGGGATTCGTTTACGACTTGCACGATGCGTTCAACCGATGCAATGCTTTGTGACATTTTTAGATTGCCGGTCTGGACGATTTCAGCCGTTGCATTGGCCAGTTGTTCGGATGTTTTTGTATGTTCGCTGGCGGCGGCAGCGGATTGGTGCATTTCTCCGACGGACAGGGAGACACTGCCGACACGGTCGGATTGACTGTTTGAACGCTGCAGCAGACCCTGCATTTCAGTCTCGACATATTGCGAACTGGCATCGACATTTTTTGCGGCCAGCATCACGTCCGCCATGATCGCGCGCAGATTAATGCGCATTGACTCAAGCTCATTTAGAATATGGCCGAATTCGTCCCGGCTATCCACGCTAACCGTGAAATTGAAATTTCCTTCGGCTATTTGTCCCACCGCATGGCGTGTCTTGTCGAGGAAAGTGCTGACGGTTCCCCCCAGCCAGAACCTGACGAACACGGTGAGCAGCGTCCCGATTCCGACGATGGTAGCAAAAATTCTGTCCGTCACACTATTGGCTTCCATGAAGTAGTACAGGTTGCTGCTGCCCAGCATGATGATCATGGTCAAGAAAATAAAATTGAGTTTGCTTTGGAAGGAGACATCGTTGATACGGAAACCGCGCTTGGGTAACGAGGCCTTTCCTTCTCTCAATGCTTTGTAAAGAATTTCGCACGCTTTGACTTCCGCTCGATTCGGTATGTTTCGCACGGACATATACCCAACCGTGCGTCCGTTCTCCCTGATCGGCGTGACATAGGCCTCAACCCAATAAAAATCCCCGTTTTTGGCACGGTTTTTGACCACTCCGCGCCAAGGCAAATCCTGCTGTATGGTTTCCCATAACCATGCAAATGCATCCACGGGCATATCCGGGTGGCGCACGATATTATGGTTTTTTCCGAACAGTTCTTCGCGGGTGTAGCCGCTGATGTCCATGAAAGTCTGGTTGGCGTAAGTGATAATGCCTTTAAGATCCGTTTTGCTGACGATAGGCTTGCCAGGTTGCATCAGAATTTCGTTGTTGGTGACCGGCATATTGATTTTCATGCGCTAACTCACTCCCTATAACATGGAAACCGAAAATTTTACGGACCATTTGTTAATGCTAAATATTGCTTATTACCATGAATGGACTCAGTTTAGGTTAGCGGCAGGGACAGCTAATTCTTTAATACAAGGAAAATATTCCCTGTATTTGTCCGTAACAAGCGGCAAATAGCAGGGAAATATAGAGGTCCGGACGCACAATTCAGTGCATCCGGATACAAACATTACCTGTATAAAGATGTCGGGTCGTCAGTTGGAACGGTTTGCCAGTTCGCGCAATACATAGGGCAGGATACCTCCATGACGGTAATAATCCACTTCAATCGGAGTGTCGATGCGCAGTAACAGTGCAACTTCGCGGGTGCTGCCGTCCTTGCGCCTGATCGTGAGCAACACATCCTGCTGCGGCTTCAAATTTTCATCTATTCCACTGATATCAAATAGTTCATCTCCGATTAAATTGAGTGAAGTGGCGCTGTCAGCTCCTTTGAATTGCAGAGGCAGCACTCCCATTCCCACCAGATTACTGCGGTGAATGCGTTCGTAGGATTTTGCAATGACCGCCTTGACGCCCAAAAGTTGGGTACCTTTTGCCGCCCAGTCGCGGCTTGAGCCGGTGCCGTATTCTTCCCCGGCAAAAATGACTGTCGGTGTCCCCTCGGCAATATGCTTCATTGCCGCATCATAGATGGCCACCTGCTGCCCTTGGTACAAGGTATACCCGCCTTCTATACGGCTGCCATCCTCTTTGGTTTGCAGCATCAAATTCTTGATGCGCACGTTTGCAAAAGTTCCCCGCATCATCACTTCATGATTTCCACGCCGCGAGCCGTAGCTGTTGAAATCCTTAACAGCCACGCCGTGGTTTTGCAGGTATTTTCCTGCCGGGGTAGTAGATTTGAAACTGCCTGCCGGACTGATATGGTCTGTGGTGACCGAGTCGCCGAATATGGCCAGTGCTTTGGCATCTTTAATCCCGGAAATATTGCCGACGGTCATGCTGAACCCCTCAAAGAAAGGGGGGCGGGCAATGTAAGTGGAATCGTCCCACTGGTACAGGTTGCCGGTAGACGAAGAAATAGCATTCCAAAGCGGGAGATCTTTGGTTAAGTCACCATATAGTCTGCGGTAAGTTTCCGGATCGGCCGCATATTTCATCACTGTTTGTATTTCGGCACTGTTCGGCCAGATGTCGCGCAAGAAAACCGGTTCGCCCGACTTGCCGATGCCCAGAGGCTCCGTGTCCAGATTGATATTGACGCGCCCCGCGATGGCATAAGCTACTACCAAAGGGGGGGATGCCAGAAAATTGGCCTTGATATTGGCATGGATGCGCGCTTCAAAATTGCGGTTGCCGGAAAGTACTGCGGCGGCAATCAGATCGTTGGCAACAATGGCTTCTTCAAGTTGCGGATCCAGCGGGCCTGAATTGCCGATGCAGGTGGTGCAACCGTAAGCGGCCAGGCCGAAACCGAGTTTTTCAAGAGACGCCAACAGGCCTGCATTGGCCAGATATTCAGTGACGACACGCGAACCGGGGGCAAGTGAAGTCTTGATATGCGGCTTGACGCTCAAGCCTTTTGCCACGGCCTTTTTCGCCAACAGTCCCGCTGCCAGCAGCACGCTTGGATTGGAGGTGTTGGTACAGGATGTGATGGCGGCGATCAGCACATCACCGTGGCTGATTTCCAGATTGGTTTTGCCGGTGGAGTAACGGAGCGCCAATTTATCTGCAGTTTGGTTAAAGCCGTTTTCAGCGATGGGTTTGGAAAATAGCGTATCGAAAGTCTCCTTCATTTTGGACAGGGCAACGCGGTCCTGCGGACGCTTCGGCCCGGCAAGGGAAGGCTCGATAGTGCTCAAGTCCAACTCAACCACGCTACTGTAATCAATTTGTCCGGCGCGGGGAATTCCATACAGTTCCTGTGCCCTGAAGTAAGCCTCAAAGGCATTCACTTCCTCATCTGTGCGTCCGGTATAGCGCATAAAATTTACGGTCGCATCGTCAACCGGGAAAAAGCCCATGGTTGCGCCATATTCAGGGGCCATATTGGCAACGGTGGCGCGATCGGGAACCGTGAGCGCCTCCGTACCTTCACCAAAAAATTCCACAAATTTACCCACCACTTTTTGCTTGCGCAACAATTCGGTGACGCTGAGAACCAGATCTGTTGCCGTGACACCTTCGCGCAGTTTGCCCATGAGATGGACTCCCACCACGTCCGGGGTCAGGAAATATACCGGTTGGCCGAGCATGCCCGCTTCCGCTTCAATGCCGCCCACCCCCCAGCCGACCACCCCGATTCCATTAATCATGGTGGTGTGGCTGTCCGTACCGACCAAAGTGTCCGGGAAATACACCCCGTCCTTATGCTGCACACCCCGAGCCAGATATTCCAGGTTGACCTGATGGACGATCCCTATGCCGGGCGGAACGACCTTGAAAGTTTCAAACGCCTGCATGCCCCATTTCATGAATTTGTAGCGTTCGTTGTTGCGCTCGAACTCAAGTTCCATATTCAGGCGCAGGGCATCGGGCCGGTTAAAGTAATCGACCTGTACGGAATGATCCACCACCAGATTGACCGGCACCAGAGGCTCGATAATTTTCGGATCTTTCCCCATTTTAGCGACGGCATCCCGCATCGCGGCGAGATCGGCCAACAGGGGCACGCCGGTGAAATCCTGCAAAACTATGCGGGCCACGACAAAGGGAATTTCCTCTGTGCGTGCAGCGTTTGGCTGCCAATTGGCCAACTGGCGGACGTGTGCCTCGGATACTTTTTTGTCGTCGAAGTTACGCAGCACGGCCTCAAGCACAATGCGTATGGAAATCGGCAAGCGGGAAATTTTGCCTACGCCTGCCGCTTCCAATGCAGGGAGGGAATACAGGAATGCAGCATTGTTTCCGGGAAGATTGAAACGCTGACGACTGTTGAACAGATTGTGTGACATGGCGGAACCTCCATGAGTGGGCTGCGGGTGGAGGTGAATTATAGCGCGGTCCAAGGCGCAATGCTTGAGCGCAACATTGCTTGCCCGGCGATTGTTCAATTCCTGTTTGCATGAGGGGGCTGGCAATGAGTGCCAGCAATTGATGGGTGCGTTAGCGTACAGAAAAAACGCGTGATGGAGCGTAATTTGACAGGCTGGTACTTATTTACAGGTGTAGTGAGCATGAATCCCATCACATCCTTTCTGGTCGCTGTTTGTGTTTTGTCCGGACTGGCCATCGGTCAGGCCAATTACCTTTCATTTGCATTATTCGGCGCCGCTTTAATTATTGCCTTTTCGTTAAAAATGGCCAATGCCTGGCAGAAGTTTGTCATCCTGAGGATGGGGAAGTTGCAAAGCGTCAAGGGGGCGGGGTTGTTCCTGATCATCCCGGTTATCGATATTGTGGTTGCAATCATTGACGAGCGTATTCAGACGACGGCCTTTAACGCCGAGCAGGCGCTTACCAAAGACACGGTTCCGGTCAATGTTGATGCGATCATATTCTGGCATGTCTATGATGCCGAAAAAGCGGCGTTGGCCATCACCAATTACATCGAGGCTATTGACCGGGTTGCTCAAACCACGTTGCGCGAAATGATTGGTTCTTCCATGCTGGCCGCTCTGTTGTCGGATCGCAAGGAGGCCGATGAGCATTTGAAAGATGAAATTGGCAAAAAAACCGCGCCTTGGGGTATTTCGGTCAGTTCGGTGGAAATTCGTGACGTGGCTATTCCTGAAGCGCTGCAGGATGCCATGTCGCGTCAAGCCCAGGCCGAGAGAGAAAAGCAGGCGCGGGTGATTCTGGGATCCGCCGAAGCGGCCATTGCGGGGAAATTTGTCGAGGCCGCCGATATTTATGCCGGACATCCCGCGGCACTTCAGTTGCGGGCCATGAATATCATTTATGAAGCGACCAAAGAACGCGGTGCCACGATTCTGATTCCGAGTTCGATGGTCGATAGTTTGAACCCTTCTGTAACCAGTCTGGCGCTCTCACTCGCGGCCAAAGAAATTCACGATCCGGAGGCAAGTCTGCCTAAAGTGGTGACGTGATCGCCAACGCAAGTTATGCATTCATCAAGGGATAGACATGAGCCAAGCCAGCATTATCGGTGCATATAACACAGAATTCGGTGCCTTCGTCAGCAAGGACAAGTCCACCGGTCTGATGACCGATACCAAAACTTATTATGACCTGCTCATTGAGGCAGGGCGCGGGGCGATTGCCGATGCAGGCATGGAGGCCAAAGACATAGACGCCATTTATATCGGCTCGTCTTCTCCGTCCCTGTTCGTCAACCAGGAACATGTTGCGCCGCTTGCGGCGGAAATAGATCCTTCCTTTCGCTTCAAGCCGATGACGCGCTGCGAGAGTGCCTGTGCTTCGTCATCGGTGGCTTTGTACGATGCCATTTATGCCATCGAGGCGGGGCGAGCAAGGCATGTGCTGGTGATAGGCGTGGAGAAGATGAATCTGCTGTCCACTCCGCAAATGACACACGTGCTTGCCTGCTGCTCGCACTGGCCTAGTGAAGGTTCAAAAGGCTGGTCGTTCCCGATGCTGTTCGCAGCCTATGCGCGGGGATATCAGGAACACTACAAAATTCCGGACCATGAACTTGAAAAGATGCTGTGGACGGTTGCGGCCCTTGCCTACAAGAATGGTGCGGAGAATCCGCTTGCACACATGAAGCATGGACCCGCTTCCATTGAGGAGATCATGAAACTCAATGAATTGGACGCACGCGGCAAGTGCCACAACATGATCATCGCAGCTCCTCTGCGCCTGCATGATTGCTCGCTGGTGTCGGACGGCGCCGCGGCACTGGTAGTCACCCAAACCGCGAATGTCGCCAATAAGCAGCGCGCAGTTGAAATTGCCGGCATTGGTCATTCAGTCGAACGTCTGCCTGAAAACGTGCGTCCCAATATGCACGAGTTGATGGCCGGTAAAGATGCCGCAGCGAAGGCTTATAAAGAAGCCGGTATTGCCGCAGCCGATATTGATCTGGCTGAAGTGCATGACTGCTTTACCATTAACCAGATACTCTCCGTCGAGGCACTGGGCTTATCCCGTGACGGTTGCGGCGGCTACGATTATCTGGAGGGACGCTACACACGGGACGACAAAGTGGCGGTAAATCTCTCCGGAGGGCTGAAATCCAAGGGGCATCCCGTGGGCGCAACCGGGGCATCCATGCATGCCTTGATTTACAAACAACTTATAGGCGAAGCGATCGGGGTAAAGGCAAAAAAGGCGGACATCGGTGTGGTTTTCAATGTCGGCGGTTCCGCTGTTACCAACTGTGTCACCGTGTTGAGAAAGCTGTGATCATGTTTCTAGCCGAAGCAATGACCCAGTGCATGAACTACAACGACATGGAATTCTTGATTGGCAAGACTAATCGCGGCTGGAATATCGCCCGCAAGTTGCCTAACGGTGAGAGGGCGGAAATTGCGGCGGCGCTGTTCTCGAACCATCCGGATGACAATGCCATTGTGTTGGCGCAAGTGCTCGTCAGGACCATTTTTCCTGTCGGAATCAGGCTTGTCGGGCCTGATGTTGCTCACCCAGGCTGGATAGGCGAACTCAAGATTATCGGACCAGACGTCAGTCACCCAAACTTTGTGTACTGGAACAAGGACAGCTCGTCGTTCTCCAAATAGACATGTTCCAGTAACTTTGTCGAATTAATAATGTATTCAACTTAGGAAACATATCATGGAAATCAAAGGCAGCGTAGCACTGGTAACAGGAGGCGGAAACGGTATCGGCGAGGCGGTGGCGAAGTTTTTTGCCAAGCGGGGTGCCAAGGTTGCCATCGTCGATTTGATGCAAAAAAATGTCGACCGCGTTGTAAAAGAAATCAAGGAGATGGGTGGGGAGGTCATCGGCATCCAGGCCAACGTAACCAGCGAAGCCGATACGGCGAGGTTCATCAAAGCGACGCTGGAAGCTTTCGGCATGCTTAACATCGCGGTGGCGTCGGCTGGCATTATTCGCGACGGCATGATGTTGAGTCTGGATAAGGAAACCGGAAAGGTATCGCGCAAGATGGGGCTGGACAAATGGCAACCGGTAATTGACATCAATCTGACGGGAACTTTTCTAACCCTGCGTGATGCTGCCGAAGCGATGGTCAACGGTGGCTGGGAAGGGCTGCTGGTTCCGATTTCATCGGTCAACAAAGTCGGGCAGGTGGGCCAGATCAACTATTCATCGACCAAGGTTGCAGCGGCTTTGTTACCCAAAATCATAATCGGCGAGTTTCTCATGCGCGGCATACGCAAAATTCGTTGTGTGGGGATTGCTCCCGGATATGCCGCGACTACTTTGCTAACCGGAATGAACCAGGATGCGCTAAAGGCACTCCTCAATGACGTGCATATTGGACGGCTGGTTGAGCCGGATGAAATCGCGGCATTGATCGGGCATTGCGTAGAGAATGGGGCAATCAATGCAACGACTCTCGAAATTACCGGAGGGTTATGCTATCCGAACGGAATCGCCAAGTAACTTATCCGTGAGCTGAACGGTTGCGCATATGATCGGCCACTTTGGTCAATGATGCCGTGAGTTCGGCACGTAATGCCTCATCCGGCACTACCTTCTCCATGGCATGCGCCATGCACAATAGCCACTGATCGCGTTCAGCGTTCCCGATGGGAAACGGCAAGTGGCGCTGGCGCAGCATGGGGGGGCCGTATTGTTCGATAAATAACTGTGGCCCGCCCATCCAGCCGGAAAGAAATTTAAACAGTTTTTCCCCGGAGTCATGCAGGTCTTCGGGATGAAGTTTGCGTATGCCGCGGGATTCCGGCAATTCATCCATGATTCGATAGAATTCCTGCACCAGTGCGCGAACTTTTTCTGCTCCGCCGATGCGTTCGTAGTGGGAAGGTGGCATTAGTCTGGAATCTGCATCGTTTGGGCCCGTTCTACAATGCCACCGCGCTTGAGCCAGGAAAGGTATTCGGCCTCATCAAGCGAGATGACTTTTGATAGATAGGCAATATTTTTTTCGATAGACTCAAGATAGTAGTTGTTATCTACTCCAAGCGTATCGCGAAAGTGAAATGCCAATTGGGCATACATGCCATCCAATTCCTGATCAAGTTTTTTCCGGGTATTTTCATAAAAAGTTTCCGTTTGGCAAAGCATGTCGTGCACATTCTTATAGTTGCCGAAACGGGCTTCTTTGAACTCCAAATACAGAAATAGCAGCTTCTCAAGATAAGTGCGGTCTGCCATTTGCCCGGTAAGGTCGGCAGTGCCGACAATTTTTCCGAGCAGACGACTGCGTTCTTCGGGGAATTTGAGCTGGGTAAAAACGATTGCGGGGTCGGTACTGAGGATAATCGGTTCCAGCAAAGCCGCGTAATTTCCCGGGAATTGTTTGTCAACTATATAGTGGCGCATGAATTCAACGCCGCGCCTGACATGGCTTTGTGTGAATTGAGCACCGGTACCGATTTCTTCCCCGATTAATTGTGCATAGCCAATATCGTGCATCAGTGTGGCAATGATCACCAGATTGATTTCATCGTCCGTAATATGGTTGTCGATGACATGCACCCCATGCAACAATCTCAAAGCGCAGAGGAACACGTCCAGCGTATGGGGAAGGTCGTGGTAAAGCGTTTTGATAGGACAGTAGCCGGGATATTCGCCACGAAACATATTCATGACATCATCAAATGCTCTGCGGGCCAGGGTGGCGTCAAAATCGGGATTGATCCGGTGGATAATGCCGAGCGCCCTGAGCCAAACTCCATCCGGGTCATTGTTGGAGAAAAGCTGGTTTATTTCTTCGGTTGAGGGGGGGGCATTCAAGCTCATCCCGACAGTATATTACTTTACGACAAATATTTACAATGTCGGGCGTTACCGGGATTTTACAATCAGGAATGCTCCCATCACACTTTGCAGTAAATACAAGATGCTGGATATGCCATGTAATAATCTGAATTGACTATGGAAAGGGCTATTGGATATGTCGGCTGGCAATGCCTGAAATTTTAGCTCTGTCATGATAGGCTGAATCCAGAATTGGCCCACGATGGTCAGTAATAACATGATACTAACGACCTGGAAAACCGGATGTTTGACTGCGGCTTTGCCCGATTGGCAATATTGATAGACCAGCAAATAGCACGCGCTACCCATGCCGACATAGGCGATCAGCTCAAACATTTTCCCGGCAAGCGAACCGGCAAGCATTCTGTCCGCCAGGGTTTGGAATAACACAGGGACAGCGATGTAACCGATACCCCATAATCCTCCGACCCAGGCAGTGATTGCCAGCGAGGCCAAACTATCGGCAAATTTCTTCATAAGTATCGGCTCCGTGTTTATGTTCCGGACGCTACTTTAACAGTTTGCGGGCAGGTGCGTATTCAGGTCAAAACTGCCACCTATAATGGTCGCTTAGTAATAGCAAATTAATAAATGGCTACTTGCTTACTGCTATCCATTTGGGTTGTTTTCTTACTTCGCAGGTACATCCGATCCCAGAATACGAGAAGAAGTTAGCGCAAGATATTTGCACGATGTTAATTGGAAAAATAGCGAATTTCCGCGATCAGCTTATGCAAGAAGTTGGGTCAGTAGTGTCCGGTTAATAATTGAACAAATTTAGTTGGTTGGAAATATCCGTCTGATCTTGGAACTGCCCACTGCCCGCGAAGGCTTGAGATAGCTGGGTTTTCTCAAAAACAGACACCGATAAAA
>Ga0265327_10000638_pt1 | contig 56987 bp, 46 predicted proteins | sample 41621metaG_FD_202089 | JGI IMG/M metagenome (GOLD analysis project Ga0265327, IMG submission 202089) | Rhizosphere microbial communities from Carex aquatilis grown in University of Washington, Seatle, WA, United States - 4-16-21 metaG | ecosystem: Host-associated > Plants > Roots > Rhizosphere... | reverse complement strand
CCTGTTCAGCTGCCCTTGCCGTTGCAGCCTTGGCTTCCTGCTCCAATCTCGCCTGCTCCGCAGCCTTCGCTTCCGCTTCCGCCTTTGCTTGCTGCGCCGCTTTCGCTTCAGCCTCGGCTTTGGCCTTGGCCTTCGCTTCCTGTTTGGCCTGCTCCGCTGCCAACGTGTCTGCCTTCGCTTGTTCTGCCGCCTTTACCTCAGCCTCTGCCTTGGCCTTCGCTTCTGCTTCCTGTTTGGCTTGCTCCGCCGCTTTTGCTTCCGCTTCTATCCTCGCCTGCTCCGCTGCCTTAGTCTCGGCTTCTATTCTTGCCTGCTCAATCGCTTTCGTATTTTCATCAGCTTTTGCTTGGGCTTCAGCCTTGGCTCGTTCAATTGCAATGGCTTTAGCTTCGGCTTCTGCCTGAGCTTTTACCTTGGCATCTTGTTCCGCTTTGGCCCTGGCTTCTGCTACAGCCTGAGCTTTTGCTTCGGCTTTCGCCTTGGCTTCCGTTTCAGCCTTGGATTTAGCTTCGGCCTTGGCCTGGGCTTTTGCCTTGGCCTCTTCTGCCGCTTTCGCCTTGGCTTCTGCTATGGCTTGAGCTTTGGCTTCGGCTTTCGCCTTGGCTTCCGTTTCAGCCTTGGCTTTGGCTTCGGCCTTGGCCTGGGCTTTTGCCTTGGCATCTTCTGCCGCTTTCGCCTTGGCTTCTGCTATGGCTTGAGCTTTGGCTTCGGCTTTCGCCTTGGCTTCCGCTTCGGCCTTGGCTTTGGCTTCGGCCTTGGCCTGGGCTTTTGTCTTGGCCTCTTCTTCCGCTTTGACCTTGGCTTCTGCTATGGCTTGAGCTTTTGCTTCGGCTTTCGCCTTGGCTTCAGCTTCGGCCTTGGCTTTGGCTTCGGCCTTGGCCTGGGCTTTTGCCTTGGCCTCTTCTTCCGCTTTGACCTTGGCTTCTGCTATGGCTTGAGCTTTTGCTTCGGCTTTCGCCTTGGCTTCAGCTTCGGCCTTGGCTTTGGCTTCGGCCTGTGCCAGCGTTTTTGCTTTGGCCTCTTCTTCGGCTTTTGCCCTGGCTTCTGCTACGGCCTGAGCTTTTTCCTCGGCTTTGGCCTTGGCTTCTTCTGCGGCCTTGGCTTTGGCTTCTGCTGCTACCTGAGCTTTGGCCTCTGCATCTGCTTTTGCCTGTTCTGCCGCCTTGGCTTCAGCTGCTTTTGCCTCGGCTTCTCTGGCTTCCGCCACTTTGGCTTCCGCTGCAGCCCTGATTTCTGCCACCATTCTGGCTTTTGCTTCGGCTGCTGCTTTGGCTTGAACAGCTTTAAGGTTTTCCTGCTCTTGTTCGGTCGCTTTGCGATACCACTCGGCTGCCACGGTGTAGCTTTGCGGAACCCCCTGCCCCATGGCATACATTGATCCAAGACTGTGCTTCGCCTCGGCATTTCCTCCTGCTGCCGCTTTGCGATACCACTCAACCGCCAATTTATAGTCCTGCGCTACGCCCTGCCCCAATTCATACATCATCCCAAGGCTATTCTGGGACTCCGCATACCCCTGATTGGCTGCTTTGCGATACCACTCTGCTGCGAGTTTGTAATTTTGCGGAACGTCTTTCCCAAGGTCGTACATCACACCCAGATTATGCTGCGCTTCCGCATATCCCTGATCGGCCGACTTGCGGTACCACATCGCTGCTTTTTTATAGTTTTGCGGAATACCCTGGCCCAGTTCATTCATCACCCCCAGGCTGAATTGGGCCGTTGCATTGCCTTTCTCCGCGAGAGGACCGAGCTCTTTCATTGCAACCGGAAAATTACCGACGTGATAGGCTTCCAGACCCACTTGCAATTTTGATTGTTCAAATGCGCTGGCAGCGGCTTCCGCTGCGGCTTTGGCGGCGGCTCTGGCTTCAGTTACCTGACTGGGGACTTCGCCTGACTTGGTTCCTTTTGCGGCATCGGCGGCGGCAGCCGCTTTGGCCTCGGCTACCGCCCGGGCCTCTGCTGCAGCTTTTGCTTCTTCAAACGCTTTCGCTTCTTCTGCGGCCTTTGCATCCGCAGCCGCCTTGGCAACCGCAGCAGCTTTTGCTTCAGCCGCCGCCTTCGCATCTGCATCCAATTTGGCTTGATCAACAGGCTCGGCGGGTACAGCCAGAGGCACTCCGGTAAATCCCGATGCAGCCTGAACTGCGGTCTGTGAGTAAAAGATAAGCGCGACAAAACACACAAGCCGGATTGGCCTGCGTAACACTCCCTTTTTTGTAAAACTCAAAGTCCCTATCATAACCCCGTTAATTTTCCCACCCCATCCGGTATTCTAACCGACGATGCGCACTTGTGCGAAGCCTCCGTTCGGTGTGCGGAAATTTGTAGTCTGCCCCTGGTACAAACGCGCGACAATGAGTTGCACCTGCCCGTCATATACGTAACAGCGCAAGTCGTATTTGAGCAACGCCGCATCTGCCCCCCCAACCGCGCGCTCCGCCGGCTTCGCCATCCGCTGCGCGACATAATCGCCCATTATAATCTCCGCAAACACCCGCTTCGTAATATTTGCGCCACGATACGTCCCTTTGCTGCCATACCCGCTGGAAGGCTTGAAAAACCACTGCTTGCGTTGCAGCCACCACTCATCCTCATCGGCAGCCTGCACCTTGCGGGTTAGAGGAACCCCCGCTTTCAAAATTTCAATATCCGCTTCAGATGCACCCATTGCACGCAAACTTTCAGGATCGGAAAACAAGGCAAGATTATATTTGTCAGCATAAGCGGCATAAGCGCAAGGATGGGGGGTAATTACTGCCAACTCGTTGTTTTGAAAAATCGAGCGCAACGCGGGATGATGTTGCAGTGAAAAATCGGTGAGGCGATTGTAGACAAGATCGATCTTGCGCTCACGACAATAAAGTCCGTCCTCGCGCACTGTCAACTCGGAAGGGGCGGCGATCAGTGCGGTTATACCTGCCCGCTCGAACATGCGTTGCGCCAACAGAAATTCGGGATAGAGATATTGCTGCTCGGGCTGCTCGTCCACAACAACAACCGTTTGCAGCGGCACTTCGCCGCGCTCCAGCCTCCATTCGTTGCGAAACATGTCCAGAAAAACCGCCTCAAGATTTTCCCCGGCAGTCGCATCGCCGGGCAACACAACCTCACGCTGGCTTTGCAATAACAAGTTATTGAGCAACGCGCCGCCGGCATTGGTATTAATCTCAATGAGATGCGCGCCTTCCTCATTCAAATGAAAGTCGTAACCGAAGAAGACGCCTTTGGCGCGAGGAATGAGATCGGGCGTATTGCCATACGCGGGTAAGGCCACAACATGCTCCACCGCAGTTATAACGGCACGCATTTTCTCTATCTGGGCGGCGGACACGAACACCGAAGCAGAGGCAAACAAATGAGGGCAATTTTCCGTCACCAGGCGGCAAAACTCCTCGCCTTGCCCGTGCAACGCCTGTTCCAATTTGCCTTGATTCAGTAATCCCGCATGACAATCGGCATTCAAAATCTCCGCTTGCTCAGCCACCCAGCAAACCTTTTTTCAAGTCCCCGTCCACCGGCTCATCGCCCAGCCATATTTTCAACAAAGCACGGTTAAATTCAGCCCCTGCCACGCGGCCCTTTTCCACGCCGTTAATACTGATGCGCGTCCCCTCGCCGGGAAAATAATCCAGTGTGATGACATCCCCTTGCGCAACTTCATTGGCCGCGCGGAAGATCACGTAAAACTCTTTTATGCGCGCCTCGATGGCAGCCAGTTCGGCCGCTGTATTATTGCCTGACAGCCCCTTTTCGAAAGCCTCCAGCAATTTCTCGCTGCTCAAATCCCGCAACATATGCATGGTCAGCCGTTTTGCTCCGGCATCCGCCAGCACAGTTGCTGAGCTGTGTTTTGACTCGCCCAGATACAGTGCGCCGACATACACCTTGAAAAAATACCGGGTACGGATACCCGCGCCGTTCAATTGCAGTGAGGCATTGCCCACCTGTACCTTGTCGTCCAGCTTGACGCCTTCAATATCCAGCGCAAGCGCCTGAGTGCCCAGACACAACAGGAATAGCGTGATCAGTTTTTTCATTTTCATCCTTTCAGCAGTCAGGTGGATGCCCTATCATTGCCGTAGGGGGGTTCGGAGCGTTACCTTCCCGGATTACACTTCGTTTCATCCAGGCTACAAGCTCATTATGATACCAAGCAGGACGAACCGGCTTACAACGCCTCAAAAACTCCCGCCGCGCCCATCCCGGTTCCGATGCACATGGTCACCATTCCGTATTTTTGCTTGCGCCGGCGCAGTCCGTGCAGCAGGGTAGCGGTACGTATCGCACCGGTAGCCCCCAAAGGATGGCCGAGTGCAATGGCGCCGCCCAGCGGATTCACTTTTGACGGATCAATGCCGATATCGTTGATCACCGCCAGCGATTGCGCGGCAAATGCCTCGTTAAGTTCAATCCAGCCCAAGTCCTGAAGCGCAAGACCGACTTGATTCAACACGCGGGGTATCGCCTCCTTCGGGCCGATTCCCATGATTTCGGGGGGAACGCCCGCCACGCTATATCCCAGAAACTTTCCGATGGGCGTGAGGTTATAACGCTTCAGCGCGGACTCGGAGCACAACAACACCGCCCCGGCCCCGTCCGACATTTGCGAACTATTGCCCGCCGTGACCGAACCCTTTTGCGCAAAAACAGGTTTGAGTTTACCCAGCGCCTCGACTGAGGTATCGGCGCGCGGTCCTTCGTCCCGGGCCGCATCGCGTGATTTGGATTTTACTTCGCGGGTATTCAAGTCCGGCACATGATCCGCAATCCGGTAGGGCGAGATTTCATCGCTGAATTCGCCGTTGGCTATAGCCTGTACGGCACGACTATGGCTGGTATACGCGAATTCATCCTGGGCTGCACGCGATATTTTCCAGCGTTCCGCGACCTTCTCGGCGGTAATGCCCATGCCGAAGGCAATCCCGATATTTTCATCACGGGCAAAAACTTCCGGGTTGAACGCAATCTTGTTGCCCATCATCGGCACCATGCTCATGCTCTCGACCCCGGCCGCAATCATCACCTCCGCATCCCCCACGCGGATGCGGTCGGCCGCCAGCGCCACCGCCTGCAAACCGGAAGAACAGAAGCGGTTGACCGTCATCCCCGGCACCGTATCGGGTAGCCCCGCCAGCAACAATCCGATGCGGGCGACATTCATCCCCTGCTCGGCTTCCGGCATCGCGCAGCCCACAATCACATCACCGATGCTTGAAGGATCGAGCGTGGGCGCCTGGGCCAACACACTGCGCAACACATGCGCCAGCAAATCGTCGGGACGGGTATTGCGAAACATTCCACGCGGCGCTTTGCCGACCGGAGTTCGCGTTGCGGCAACGATGTAGGCTTCCTGGACTTGTTTACTCATGGCACCCCCTCAAATTTGCATGATCAAGCGGACGTAAAGCTATACGCCCCCAATATTAAAGCAAAAATCCATTTGGCCGTCATTCCGGCGTAGGCCGGAATCCAGTTATAAAAAAATACTCTGCGCAGCAGGCAAAACCATGATGTTGCCCCACTCACATGGGAAACTGTTAATCATCTGGATACCGGCCTACGCCGGTATGACGCAGTTATTGCTAATGGATTATCCGGATTAAAGCAATGCAGAAACGGAATCGATTCTACGCCAAAGCATGCCTAAAGAAAAATAGCCCCCAACCCCTCCCAGCCTCCCCTTGTCAGGGGAGGAGCCAACTGCATCCCCACAAGCACTCCGTAGCCCGGATGCAACGCAGTGGAATCCGGGAATGCAACGCGCTGTACCCCCGGATTTCGCTGCGCCGCATCCGGGCTACAACATCGACGTCGACAGACCGGCGGTAATTTTTAAACCCATCCCTCCTATCTTTAGTAAAATCCCCGCCGATTCCGGCAAATATTCCTTTTATCGGAAAGCACTGGCACTGACTTCCAATACTGTACTAAAGTTAAATAAATGAGAAATTCAAGGGGATAGCATGAAATACCAAGCAGGATTTACGTTGATGGAGTTGATGATCGCGGTAGCTATTATCGGGATACTGACTGCCGTTGCCGTGCCGATGTACAGCGACTACGTCCTGCGCGGTCAGTTGACCGAGGCCTTTTCCAAACTGCCCGGCATGCAACTGAGTCTGGAACAATATTATCAGGACAATCGTTCCTATAGCGATAATACCGGAGCATGCGGCACCCAGAACCCGAGCGGCAGTTATTTCACTTACAGTTGTTCCGCCCCCACGGCTCAGAGTTACACCGTCACCGCTACAGGCATCAGCGGAACTTCTACAGCGGGCTTTACCTATACCCTGGACCAAAGCTCTGCCAAGTCCACCACGGCGGCCCCCTCGGCTTGGGCCGCTGCTTCAATGCCGGCAAGCTGCTGGATCAGAACCAAAGGAGGAGTGTGTTAATGTTACAGCGCGGTTTTACCTTGACTGAACTTTTGGTAGTAATCGTTATTGCGGCCATATTGGTCGGCATGGCGGTTCCTTCCATGCGCTCGATGTTGGACAGCACCAAGGTAAAGGGATCGGCGGAATCGGTTTTAGGCGGCTTGCGTTACGCCCGCTCTGAAGCGATCAAGCGCAACGCACCGATGCGTTTTCAACTGGTTACGTCGCTGGATGCATCTTGCGCTTACAGTTCCACATCTCCGCTCTGGGTGGTATCACAAACCGACCAAGTCAATTACGGCGCGGTAGCCGGCGCATGCAACACTGCCCCGGCCCTGCCTCCCGACCCCTGTGCCGCCAGTTGCGTCGGAGGAACCGGGGTTTATATTGCATTCCTGAGCAACGGGATCACCACCAATTCTTCCGTAGTGGTGGCAGCGGATAATCCTGTGGTAACTTTCGGCCCTCTGGGTCAGGTGATATGCAATATGGAAGCCAGCTCCAGCATGCAAAGTGTCAGTTTTACTTCGACCGACACGGGCATCACTCCCTGGACGATCAAAATTGGAAACGGAGCCTCCTGCTCGTCCCAATCGAACTCGGGTTCGCTGAAACTCTGTTCCGGCCTAACCTGTTCTTGAGGAACGACATTTTGAAACATGCCATGACAAAACCCGCTTCAATCAAACAGCAAACCGGCTCCTTCATGATCGAGGCGCTGGTCAGCGTTTTGATCTTCATGATCGGACTGATCGGGCTGATGGGCGTTTCCGCGCAAGCCGTCAATCAGGTGAGCCTGTCCAAATACCGCAACGACGCAAGCTTTCTGGCCGACGAGCTGATCGGGGATATCTGGATTTCTACAGGCAGCAATCCTGCCGCCGCCTACCTTGCCTCAACAAATTACACTGCCTGGCAAGCACGCGTTGCGAGCAACCTGTCGGGCGGAGTCGGAACCGCCACGTTCAATTCACCGGCAACCAATATGCTGACGGTGAAAATTACCTGGACCGACATAAAAAATCCGCAGGCCCCCGCCCACTTTTACCAGACCACCACCATGATTTCGAAATAAACCGCCATGTCCACGCACAATACCAAGCTATCCGGATTCAGCCTCATCGAAATGATGGTCGGTCTCGCTATCGGCCTGTTGGGTTTGCTTGCCGTCACGCAGGTCATGGTCACCTTCAACAAAAACCGTAATGCCACCACCCAGACCATAGAGTCCCAAAGCAACGGCACCATGGCACTGTATCTGCTGGAACGCGACATTGCCCAGGCGGGCTACAACATGCAGGATATCCGCGACAATTGCCCCAGCATCAACTGGTATTACGGCGGCTCGGTGCAAACACCCCTCAGCGGCTTGCCGCTGAAAATTACCGACGGCGGCACCAATTCGGATAGCATCAAGGTACAGTATGCCTCATCTACTGACGGCGTTCCTTTCGTAAAAACCGGCGCAAGTCAGTTGCTGTTTACAGATGACATAGCCATGTCCACCCTGGTCGGTTATCAGCTCCCTCCTTATTTGAACATGCTGGTTGTCGACGTGGGCGGAGTATGCAGCTTTTATCAGCAAACCGGCCAACCCAATAACGTCCTCGGCACAATCCCGCATGCACCCAACACCTATAATCCCGTTGCGCAACCAACGGGGTGGCCCTTGATACAGGTTTCCAATCTCGTTTCCAATCTGGGCAGTTTTGTGAGCAAAACCTACAGTATCCAGAACAACAACCTGATGCTCAGCCAGTTCCCCACCCCGGGCAACTATCTCACGGCGGTGGACGGTATCGTGTACTTGAAGGCGCAATACGGGCTGTCCAGCAACCCGCCCGATGGAACCGTGCATAACTGGGTCAATGGCACCACGGCCATTACCAATACCAACGCCAAACAGGTAATCGCCATCCGCATCGGACTCATCGCCAGCACAACCGGACAAGTTTCCACCAATCCGCCATCGAACTACCCGCTGCTACCCGCCATCACTGATGATAACGGCACGCAGGCGGCGGTGACTTACACTCCTCCGACTGCCGCTACCGGCTACCGTTACAAATCCTACTACACCGTGATTCCCTTGAGGAACGTAATATGGAACTGACCTTGAACGCCCAGTCAGCCACCGACTCAATAACTCTGCCGCGCCGCAATCGCGGCATGGTGCTGCTCATGACACTGGTGATTCTGGTCATCCTGACCCTGTCCTCGCTGGCGATGATGAAGCTTCTGAGTTCGGGCATCACCACTTCCGGCAATATTGCCTTCCGCCAGGCCGCTGTCAGGGTGGGCGATCTCGCAACCGAAGGGGCTCGCACCTGGATTGCGGCACAATCAGCCGTGGCGCTGCAGGCTGACATTCCAACTAGCGGTTACTACTCCACCGACGATCCTAATTTCAACCCTGCAACGTTCAATTTTTACGATCCGACGATAGCCGTGCAATATTGTTCCTCGCAGCCCTGTGTGGCCGGCACCAACGACACGTTCTCCGGCTACCAGGTCTACTACGTCATCCATCGCATGGCTTTGGCGGGGGGCGGGGTCGGTACGCTGGGTACGGCCTGCTCAGACCCTGCTGCCGGCTGCGCTCAACCCCCGGTCGCTTCGACCAGCGTCACCCATGCCGGAAATAACGCCACGGCTGGCGCCAGTTATCAATCCCAAATCAACGGTGCTACCGGGCTGGTGTATTACCGCATCACAGCCAAGGTGGCCGGACCGCGTTTTAATAACCGTTATGTACAGGTTTTTGTTTATTAAATCAGACTACCTGAAATATCACACATGAGGTACGCATCATGAAATATCCAAAACTGCGCAAAACCATCGCCTTGGTGACAGGCTACTGCCTGATATTTTCCCAATTCGTGCAATTTGCCCAGGCAGTCACGCTGGCAACCGCACCGCTGGCTACCAGCACTGCCTCGTCGGTGCCGCCCAACATCATGTACGTGCTCGACGATTCCGGTAGTATGGCGTGGAATTACCTGCCCGACTATGTGGACGCGACTTCGGCCTCCCTCGACCCGACCGGTGTACCCACCGCCAATACGACCGCATGGGGATTATGTTGGGGAGTCAGCGGCGGCTCGCCCACGGACACCCCGAAAGCCATCGCTTGCAACAACCATACCGAAATGCCTTTTTCCACCGGCAATATCAATTATCTGGCCTACGACCCGGCAATACGCTATCAGGCCCCGCTGCATGCCGACGGCACGTCCTACGCCAGCAGTTCCGCCACCGCAGCCCATACCGATGGCTTCTCCGCTGCGGGCTCCACCAACCTGACTACCACTTCGACCCATCAGGTCTGGTGCACTACCACAACGGCCACCCCGACCGCAACCGACCCGACCGGCGGAGGCAAGTGCGTCGAAAATCTCGACACCACCAACAACATCCTGTACCCGGATGCCACGCACGTTATTCTCAAAACCTATAATGGTGTCCCGTTTTATTTCACCATGTCGCCCACCGAATATTGTACGGATTTCACGCTTACCAACTGCGTGCGCTCCACTGTTTCCACTTCAATCAGCGGCGTCACTTTCAACGTCCCGTCTTACTACCGCTGGTGTCACGATTATCTGGTTGCCTCGCATTCTTTCTCCAACTGCCAGGGAACGCGCGACCCCAACCATATCATTCCCAACTATCTCGGCGGCTGGACCGCCAGCGGCGGGGCGGCAGGATCTCCCTCCACCGCAACTCTGGTGCTGCAGTCCTTTAGCAGTGGCCAGTCTATCAACAGTATCACCATTGGCGGTACCGAAGTGCTGGGCGCAACAGTAGCACCAGCCAGCGGCGTTTCCATCACCTCCATTGCGCAAACACTGTGCACCGACATCAATAATAACAACAGTGATTATTCTTGTCCGACTGCCCCCACCAGCGGGTCAGTGACGATACAAGCCAAGACCGTAGGCACCGCCCCCAACGGTCAGCAAGTGCTGGTATCCGGTCCGGCTGCCACCGCCGCAGTCAATTCCGTCGGAAAAATTACCATTACCAACCCGCCCACTGCGGGTTATACGATCACCGGCATCAGCATCAACGGCAATCCGCTGATTAGCTCCACCGTCACTTCAGACGGTACCGTTACAGGCACCGCTGTGGCGATCTGCAACGCGATCCAGTCCGGACCGAATCATGCCACTTACAATGCCTATTCCGGCGATGTGGATCTGAGCACATCCGCCCCGACCGATGCCAGATGGGGCACCTGCAATTCCACCACCAATGGCTGGGTGCAAATCATACGCATACCTGCCGACACCGTAGACAATGGGCAGGCTATCGTTATTACCGGCCCTCCCCCGACTTCCCAGTATCTGGGCACTATTACAGTCACCTCGACCACCGGTGCAACGGGCATAAGCGACATCACGCTGGGAGGAACCTCCATCCTGACTTCCAAGCCGCTGACTTATTCCGACGGCACGCAGACAACCGCGATTGCCAGCGACATCGCCAGCAAAATTTCCCGCAGCGGCTGCACGGTCAGCTCGCTGGGTAGCGTTGTAAGTATCGTAGGCAGCGCGACCTGCAACGGCACTCTCGCGGTCAGCGCAAGCGGATCGCCCGCGACCGGGGTCTTCCGCGTATCCAGTTCCGGTCACTCCAACACGGCAGGTGATCTTGGCGGCATCAAGGTTGGCACAACCGCCATAGTCGGCCATATTTCCAATGCAACGATCACAGACAGCACCAATGTGTCAGCCAATGCCGCCTCACTAGCCACTGCATCCGCCTGGAGTGCCACCCGTGTCGCTTCGGGCAGTCCGTCGGGTACCACCTATGATGTAACGGTTTCATCCCCTGCAGATAGCCAATACAACAATCTTTCGTTCCAGTTTCTGACCGGCACCACCGCCTCCGGCACAACCGGCACGGCGCCGCATTGGACTTTCCCGATCACCAATGCGACCACGGCCAACATGCTGATCAACTCGATCCAGTGCGGCACGACCGACACAATCACGACCGGCACCTCGACCACAGGCAACAGCAGCACAACCACGGACTACATCGCCAATCTTTCCACCAATGCCTCCACCAATGGATTGAATACCCAGGGAACCTATCACAACTACACCTACTCCTGCATTTCGACCGGAACTTGCACCCTGACCGGCCCCCCCGGTCCGGCCGCCTGCAATAATTTGAGTATCAGCAATAGCGGCACTATTACGATTTCTTCCAGCCGAACCAATGCCGGCAGTGCCGCACAGTATTCCTACAACATCACCGGGGCAACCACGGACAGCAACAAAATCAACTCCGCCACCTGCAGCGGCACCAATACCATCACGACCAATACCGTCTCGACCGGAACCAATGCCCAGTATATTTCCAACCTGACCAGTAATGCCGGCGGCCTGAATGGCATGGGCGCCAATAGCTATAGCTGGTCCTGCCCCAGCTCAGGAAGTTGCACGGCAACCGGCCCCGCCGGGGCCGCTGCCTGTACCACATTATCCGTAACTAACGACGCGGGCATAACTGCCACCAGCGGATCGGCAACCACGACCACGACCACTCCCGAAAAATGGACTTTCAACATTACCGGTGCCACGACTGACAGCAAGCTGATCACCTCCGCCAAGTGCGGCGCCGGTGGCACCAACACAATCGCGACCAGTACGGTTTCTACGGGAACCACCTCTGCAATTACCAGCTATGCAAGCGTGCTTGCGAACGATATTCAGACTCAACAACTAGGCGGAGGCGTCAGCGGCAATTGGTCCACCATCGCAGGAGGTTGCACTACTTCCGGCACCACCCTCACTTGCGTTGCTGCCCGACCGGCCAATGGCACCGCCTGCGCGGGAGGTAATGTGACGGTGACCCCCGCCAGCGGAAGCGGATTAACTATCGGAACCGTAACATCACATTATGGCGACCCGGGTTCCTTATATGATGGTGGACTCACCAATTCACGCTATTACTACCAATTTACCGTCAGCAATGCGTCCGCTGCCAATCAGGTCATCTCAAGCATCGCCTGCTCCGGCGACTCGACCGACATTGCAGCCACCAATGCCAGCACCGGTCCCAACCAGACTAATGCCAATATTGCAACCCGCATCAACAATCTGGCTACGGGGCTTGCTGCCCATACGGCGAACAGCTGGGGCTACGCATGCACGCCTGCAGCTACCGCCTCTTCGCTCAGCACGACCTGCACGGCCACCGCGCCAACCGGCACGAGCTGTTCGTCATTCCCTATCGTAGCCGATGCCTCCATCACGGTGTCCGTCCCGGCAAAAACCGCAGCCGTAACCAGCCCGCAATGGTCGCTGAGCGTCACGGCACCGGCGAACACGGTAGCCGGAGACAATCTGAATATCAACTCGATCAAGTGCAATGGTACCGACACATTCAACACAGCCACCAAACCGAACACCGGGAGCTACGCCGTAGCCCGTATCAATAAATTGGCAACTGCCCTCAACCTCAGTGCCAATCGTGCTAACAGCTTCTCCACCAGTTGCACGACCGCCAGTTCCGTTCCAACCGGGTCGACCTGCACGGTAAGTCTGCCGTCCGGTACTTCGAGCTGCAGCCCGTTCACGGTATCGCCCGATGCAAGTATCAGCGTATCGACTCCGACACTGGCTCAAGCCGCAGTGCCTCCCACTTGGAGCTTCAACATCACCAATGCCACCGCCGCCAATGCCACTATCAACTCGGCCACTTGCGGAGGCACCAACACCTTTAATACCTCCAACAAACCGACCACCGGCACTTCGTCATCCGGCGGTACAGCAGTGGGTTATATAAACAGTCTGACCAGCACGATGTCGGCACTCAATAGCTACACCTATTCGTGCACCACCGCCACCCCCTCCACTCCGTCCACAGTTTGTTCCGTGACCGGCCCGGTGGGAGCGGCAGCCTGCACCTCGCTGACGTACAGTAACGATGCATCGATCACCATAGGTGCTTCGACCCAGACCAGTGCGGGTAGCAATGCCAGCAATGCAACCGTGGATTTCTCGCAGTACCTTACCCAAATCAGCGCTTTTTCGGGTGGCTACCTCGGACAATCCACTTCTAAAACCGACGTACAGACCACCAACTCGGGTACCATAGCCACGAGCTCCACGAACATGACCAACGGCACGCCGGTTTCCCCTCTGACCATTCCGACCAATGCGACCGGCATATCGCCTAACATACTGATCATGCAAAGCGGTACCGCACCGATCTCCGGCAGTCTGTGGAGGGACGTCGGAATTTTCCACCGCACCGACATCAAGCCGGCGGTCACCGTTTACAACCGCGCATCGACCCGCACCGATTGTGCAGGCGCCACCTGCACCTATGCAGAGGAATTGCAAAACTACGCCAACTGGTACACCTATTACTCAACCCGCATGCTGATGGCAAAAACCGCTTCCACAATCGCTTTCAGCAATCTGGGCAACACTTACCGGGTAGGTTTCGACGATATTTGCAATTGCGACGGAAAGACCTGTGCAACTACGGTGCAGGAACCCGTTGCCCAGTTCAGCGATACGGGCGAAGTGGCCAATCAGCGCACCACCTGGTGGAGCAAACTGACCGCGTCCAATCCCTCTTGTGCAACCCCGTTACGCGGGGTGACGGCCAAAATCGGGCGCTATTATGCGCACAAACTCAGCGCCTCTTCGCCCGATCCGATCCAGTATTCCTGCCAGCAGAACTTTATGTTCCTGGTGACCGACGGTTACTGGAACGAATCGGAAAGCACTGCCAACATCGTCAACCTCAGCGGTGCCGATATCGGCAATCAGGACAGCAATATTTCAGTTTCACCGCGCCCCTTCTTCGACGGAGCGACAACTACAAGTCCGAGTTGCCCAACTCTTGGCAGTAATCGCAACAGTACCGCCAGCTATTGCCGCAATTTGTCCGATATCGCCTGGTATTACTACAGCACCGACCTGCGCACTGCGGCACTGGGCAATGATAAAAATGCGACTACCCTCGCGGATGTGTCCACCAATAATGTTCTGACCTCGCCCAATGACTCAAATTCTGCCCAGCACATGGTGTTTTTTGCCATGGGACTCGGAGTGGACGGTTATCTGAATTATCGTCAGGATTACCAGACTGCGGGGATCGGCGACTATGCCAACATCGTTAGCGGCACCACGAACTGGCCAGCGGTAAAAAATCTCGACCCGACCGGCATCGACGACCTGTGGCATGCCACGGTCAACGGTCATGGCCAATATTTCAGCGCGCGCAATCCCGCCTCCGTCGTGACCGATCTGAGTCAGGCACTTGCCCTGATCGGGGCACGGGTCGGTGCGGCGTCGGCAGCGGCGACTTCCAATCTGGAACCGGTACAGGGCGATAACTTTGCCTATATTGCCAATTACTTCACCGGCGACTGGTCCGGCGATCTTCAGGCACGAACCATCGACCTGACTTCCGGGGCTATTTCCGCCACCTCCACTTGGTCGGCACAGACAATGCTTGACCAGATGTTATGGAGCACACGCAACCTCTTCGTTGCGCCGACTTCAAAAGTCAGCGGCGATCCCCTGCGCGGATTTAACTATGCCGGCCTCAGCGCGACGGAACAGGGCTATTTCAATCCCGGCACTTCCCCCGCATTGACCCAGTATGCTGTACTCAACCTCAGCAACCCGGGCGACATCACCGCCAACAATCTGGTGAACTACCTGAGCGGAGACCGCAGCCTGGAACAGGACGGCAACACCCTTGCCCACGCCCAAATATGGCGCAAACGCGGCCATGTGCTCGGCGACATCGTCGATACCCAGCCGGTTTACGTCAAGGCGCCCAACTTCGGCTATACCGATTCGGGATACAACGCTTACACGACCACCGGCACGGCGGCCTCACGCAAACCCGTGGTGTTCGTTTCGGCAGAGGATGGCATGTTGCATGCTTTTAATGCGTACACTTCCAATGTCATCGTAAGCGGAACCTCAATTCCGCCGGGAGGAGAATTGTGGGCCTACATCCCGACTCAGGTCATGGCCAACAATTTGAAATTGCTCGCCGATGCGAACTACGCCCACCAGTTCTTTGTTGACGGTCAAATCACGGTCGGTGACGCTTATTTCAGCGGTGCCTGGCATACCATACTGGTGGCCGGATTGGGCGGCGGCGGCAAGGGATACTTCGCGCTGGACGTTACCGACCCGGCCAATCCTGTTTACCTTTGGGAAATCACTTCCGCTACTACCGGTTTTGCCAATCTGGGTTATACCTACGGCAATGCCTCTATCAACAAGCTGCCCAGCGGTAATTGGTCAGTGCTGTTTACCTCGGGCTATAACAATGCCGACGGACTCGGCCACCTGTATGCTGTAGATGTTGGCACGGGTGCGCTGTTGTCGGGTTTCCCGCTCAACACGACTTCGGCTAATCTGAGCAATGCAGGCTTTGTGGTGAATAATGCGACTACGGACAATACGGCGCAGTACGGATACGCCGGTGACCTGAGCGGCAATGTGTGGCGTTTCGATCTCGCCCCCAGCGCCCTCGGCCATACCGGAACTGCCGTCTATCAACTGGCCCACTTGCAGGATAGCCTGGGCGTGGCACAACCCGTATCGACTCTGCCTTTGGTGACTATATTGGATAACGGCACCACGGTGGTCTATGTCGGTACCGGAGAATATCTTGGCACGCCGGATCTTTCCACAACCCAGGTGCAAAGTATGTATGCGATCAAGGACACTCTGGGTTCGACGGGTACTTGCTCGACCGCCGCCGCAACCGGCATCATGGCTGGAACCTGCATTCCCCGCACGGACTCGACGTTTCTTGTTCGACATCTGATCGGGGACGTCATGAACAATGCGGCTGTGCCGATCACCAAAACGGTGGCAGGCGTAACTTCGAACATCCGGCAGATATGCAGCGGGGCGGGTTCCGAAGTGACCGCAGCGGGCGCATGCACCAATGAATCCGGCCCGGTGATGGACTGGACCGTCGACAATGGCTGGTATGTGGATTTCCCGGATCTGCGCGAGCGTATGAACGTAAACATGAACCTGAGCCTGGGCACCATTACTTTCGCGACCAACGTTCCGGCTTCCACTGCCTGCACATCGGGCGGATCGGCGTGGATCAATTATATCGATTACAAAACCGGACTTGCCGTTCCCAATACAACCACGCAAGTCTCCGCCCAGGTGACCAATTCGCTGATAGTGGGTATCACCGTCGTCAAGTTGCCCAATGACACTCTGTCTACGATCATCACGACTTCGGACAACCAGCAATTAAACAAAGCGTCAAGCTTCCTGCCCACGACGTTCTCCGGACAGCGCAACCAGTGGAGAGAGTTTGAGGTATATCATTGATGGCAGCAGAAAAGCGCGGCACGTTTCGCCAAGAATTCAGGATGAACGCAGACTGCAAAAGTTTTTGCTTGTGTCAGTGCTGTTGCATGCGCTCATCCTCGCGCGCTTTAATGCGCACCGGGAAATAGCATCGCACGGCGGCAGCACCGACGTTCTTACTGTCACGCTGGTAAAACAAAAATCGGCGGCTTCCCCCGCGCCAGCGGAAACCAAACTTGTCGTGGAAGGGGCTGACGTAATCGCCCTGCAAAACCATAGTCATAAAACGGAGAAACTCTCCACCCGAACCGCCCAAGTCAATCGTCCGCGCCATGGTATTGCATCCCCCACGGCGTCCAACCAAACGGGAAACCGGGTCATGAGCCATAGCCCGGGCAAGGCGCAGGCACTACTGGTCATAGACAGCTCGGGCAGGGTAGGTCAAATTCACTGGTACCAATTGCCGGCCATGACCCCGGAGGAATTCAGCAAACTGGAACAGCGCATGCGGCAAAAAATATATTTGTCGAACGGGGTGGAATATACGGTTTTGGTGGATATCGAATAATTGCTTGCAGGTTGAATATACTTTGCACATCCGCCCGCATCACACTCGTACAATTACATCTCGTTTGTCATGAGCTTCCAAAAACCCAACCCCTCCCGACCTCCCCTTGTCAGGGGAGGAGAAAAACACCTCCCTCTGGCGGGGAGGAGAAAAATGCCTCCCCCCTGACAAGGGGGGACTGAGGGGGGTTGGGGTTGTACATCGAATCCTACCCTTCCGGATTTAACGCCTTGGGTAAAGGAAACACCACGTTTTCACTTATACCCTGCAACTCCCGCACCCTTTCCGCCCCCAGTTCCTTGAGCCGCGCAATCACTTCCTGCACCAGCACTTCCGGGGCAGAGGCTCCCGCACTGATGCCGATATTCGATTTCCCGGATAACCACTCCGCCTGCAATTCGCCGGCATTGTCCACCAGAAAAGCGGGGACGCTCATGTTGCGCGCGACTTCGCGCAAACGGTTTGAATTGGAGCTGTTCGGGGAGCCGACCACGATGACCACATCGCACTGCTTCGCCAGCAATTTGACCGCATCCTGGCGATTCTGCGTGGCATAGCAAATGTCATCTTTTCTGGGGCCGGTAATGGCGGGAAATCTTAGTTTAAGCGCGCTGATAATCACTTCCGCATCGTCCATCGAAAGAGTGGTCTGGGTGACGAAGGCGAGATTCTTCTCATCCTGCACCGCGAGCTTTTGCACATCGGCAGGCGATTCCACCAGATACATTCCGCCGTCAGCCTGACCCATGGTCCCTTCCACTTCGGGATGTCCGGCATGGCCTATCATGATAATTTCCCTGCCTTGCTCGCGCAGTCGCGCCACTTCGATATGCACTTTGGTCACCAGCGGACACGTCGCATCAAACACCGTGAGCCCGCGCGCCCCGGCTTCAACCCGCACGGATTGCGGTACGCCATGCGCGCTAAAAATCAGAATCCCGCCGGATGGCACATCGGCAATATCTTCGATGAATACCGCTCCTTTGCGGCGCAGATTGTCCACCACAAATTTGTTGTGCACCACTTCGTGCCGCACATAGATAGGCGCACCATGCAACGCCAGTGCGCGCTCGACAATTTCTATGGCACGATCCACTCCCGCGCAAAAGCCGCGCGGATTGGCCAGCAAAATGTCTATCATGTCTTCCCCGGCTTATTCAACAGACTATCCAGAAACAATACCGCCGCACCGCAGGTAATGGCCGAATCGGCAAGATTGAAAGCCGGAAAGTGATTTTCATTCCAGTAAAAATCCAGAAAATCCACCACAAAACCATACGATATCCGGTCGATCAGATTACCCAGCGCCCCGCCCAGTATCATGGCCAGCGCAAAACAAAATAATTTTTGTTCCTTGTGCGCGCGCAACAGCCAAACAATCCATACCGATGCAAGCATGGCGATAGCACTGAACATCCAGCGCTGCCAGCCGCCGGCATCGTTTAAAAAACTGAATGCCGCGCCCTGATTGTGCGCCAGCACCAGATTGAAAAAACGCGTCAGTTCCAGACTTTCGCCATAGTGAAAATGACTGCTGATTGATGCCTTGCTAAGTTGGTCGAGGAGAATGACCAGGGCGCTCAGGGAAAGCCATTTTAGGAGTGTCATGCGCGACTCTGAAGAATTAAAGCCTTGTTACATTTGAACCTCAACTCATAGTTGAGGCGTAGGGCGGCAATAAGCGAAGCGCATTGCGCCGTATGAAAACACATACGGCGCAATGCCCGATGGTTATTGCGCCCTACAGAATTAAGGGATAGCCAGCGGCTAAGCATACTTCCGCACCTCGCCGCTGCCGAACAAATTACTCACGCAACGACCGCACAGGGTAGGATGGCCGGCATCGCTGCCCACATCTTCGCGGTAGTGCCAGCAGCGTTCGCATTTTGCGTGCTTGCTGGAAACCACTTCGATTTCAGTATTGCTTTCTGCGCGCAAATGCAGGGTTGCACGCGAAGTGATGAATACAAATTTCAGGTCATCGCCCAAACGGTTGAGCGATTCGTAGGCTGCACCGGATGCATACACATCCACCTCGGCAGCCAGTGCCGAACCTATGGCGCCCGCCGCGCGCTGCTCTTCAAGTTTCTTGTTCACCGAGTCCCGCATGGTACGAATATCCCACCAGATTGCGACCTCGGAACCGCCCAGTCCGGAATCGGGAAGTGTATACCAGAGCTGTTCGAACACACTCTCGCCCGCGTTGCCCTGCAGGGTTGCCCATACTTCCTCGGCAGTAAAGCTGAGTATGGGCGCGATCAGGCGCACCAGACTTTGCACGATGTGGTACAGCGCATTCTGCGCCGAACGGCGTGCGGGCGAATTCCCGCCTGCGGTGTAGAGCCGGTCTTTAAGGATATCGAGATAGAAGCCGCCCAGATCTTCGGAACAAAAACCTTGCAGCTTCTGCACCACCAGATGGAACTCGTAGCGCGCGTAATCCGCGCAAATGTCGTCCTGTAACTTCTGCGCCAGCGCCAGCGCATAGCGGTCTATCTCCAGCCATTCCGTAACCGGCATGGTATCGCGCTGAACGTCAAAATCGGCAATATTCGCCAGCAAAAATCTCAGCGTATTGCGGATGCGGCGGTAACTTTCCACCACGCGCTTGAGGATTTCGTCGGAGATAGTCAGTTCGCCGGAATAGTCTGTGGAAGCAGTCCACAGACGCAGAATATCCGCGCCCAGCGTGTCGATCACTTTCTGCGGTGCGATGACATTGCCCTTGGACTTCGACATCTTGTGCCCATGCCCGTCCACCACAAAACCGTGGGTGAGCAAGGCATTGTAAGGTGCGCGACCGTTGACCGCGCACGAGGTCAGCAGCGAGGATTGAAACCAGCCGCGATGCTGGTCGGAACCTTCCAGATACAGGTCGGCGGGGAAGCGCAGGTCTGCGCGTTTCGCCAGCACTGCGGCATGGGTCGCGCCGGAATCGAACCAAACGTCCAGCGTGTCGGAAAGTTTTCGATACAGTTCGGCATCGGCGCCGAGCAAATCCGCGGCATTCAGGCTGAACCATGCTTCGATGCCGGACTGCTCTACGCGCTGCGCCACTTGCTCCAGCAATTCCGGTGAGCGCGGATGCAGTTGCATGGTTTCCTTGTGCACGAAGAACGGCATCGGCACGCCCCAGTTGCGCTGGCGCGACACGCACCAGTCCGGACGATTTTTAATCATCGCTTCAAGGCGTGCGCGCCCCCATGCGGGGAAGAACTCGGTGGCCGCGACGGATTGGTTTGCAAGGTCGCGTAAACTCACCCCTGCTCCCGCTTGTTGTTGCTCCATCCCGATAAACCATTGCGGTGTAGACCTGAAAATAATCGGGGATTTGTGCCGCCAGCAGTGCGGGTAGCTATGCTGAATTTTTTCGATGTGCAACAAATGACCGCTAACTTTGAGCACCTCAACCACCACGTCGTTTGCTTTCCACACGAACAAACCCGCCAGCGGGGTGTCACCGGCGGCAGGGGTGGTAGAAATGAATTTCCCGTCGTCGCCCACCGGATTGTCATTGGGCAGATCGTATTTCTGTCCCACAAAGTAGTCGTCCAGGCCGTGTGCGGGTGCCGTATGCACAAGGCCTGTACCGGCTTCCAGCGTAACGTGTTCACCGCAGATTACGGGTACGATGCGATCCTGGAACGGGTGTTGCAGCGGCAACATTTCCAGCGCCGCTCCGATGCATACACCGGCAACACTGGCCCCGTCCGCAAGACCATAACGCGCGAGACAGGCATCGGCGAGATCGGCGATCAGCACCAGATAGCCTTTTGCGGTATGAATCAGACGATATTCATGCTCCGGATGCACGCTCACCGCCTGATTGGCAGGCAACGTCCACGGTGTGGTGGTCCAGATTACCGCATAAACTTTTGCCTCGCCCGGCAGGGACACGCCGAAAGCTTTCGCCAGCGCGGGCTTGTCCTTCACTTCGAAACCGACATCAATTGCGGGAGAAACTTTGTCCTCGTATTCCACTTCCGCCTCGGCCAGAGCCGACTGGCAATCCAGACACCAGTTCACCGGCTTGCGCCCCTGATACAGATAGCCGCGTTCAAAAATCTTGCCGAGGGTACGGATAATTTCGGCCTCGGTGTTGAAGTCCATGGTCAGATAGGGTTGATCCCAATCGCCCAGCACACCGAGGCGGATGAAATCCTTTTTCTGACGCTCGATCTGCTCGGCGGCATAGGCGCGGCACAACTCGCGGAACTGCGCGGGCGGAATAGCCTTGCCGTGTTTCTTCTCCACCTGCAACTCGATGGGCAAGCCGTGGCAGTCCCAGCCCGGCACGTAAGGCGCATCGAAACCAGCCAGAGTTTTGGATTTGACGATAATGTCTTTCAACACCTTGTTGACCGCATGACCGATGTGAATGTCGCCATTGGCATACGGCGGGCCGTCATGCAGGATGAATTTTTTTCTTCCGCTACTCGCCGCGCGTATCTTCTGATAACGCTGCTGCTCCCGCCAGTGCGCAAGCATCAGCGGCTCGCGCTTGGCAAGATCACCGCGCATGGGAAACGGAGTGTCGGGCAAATTCAGGGTATTTTTGTAATCAGTCATTTTGTTCGAACCATTTTTTTGCATTTTCTATATCCGACGCTATTTGCCGCTTAAGTGCTTCCACATCTGAAAATTTTTGTTCGGCACGCAACTTGTGCAGAAAATCCACGCGCAGGTGGCTGGTATATATCTGGCGATCAAAATCAAACAGATGAACTTCCAGCACCGGCTTGCCATCGGCTTTGACTGTCGGGCGTATCCCGAGACTGGACACCCCCCGGATGGACGGAATGCCTTCTCCCTGCACCCGCACCACAAAAACTCCGGTCAACGGCGGACGGTTGTGCTTCATCTGAATGTTGGCGGTGGGGTAACCGATCCGCTTGCCCAGACCGTCGCCGTGTTCGACCCGCCCGCTGATGCTGTAATAGCGCCCCAGATAGGAGTTCGCCACATCCATCCTGCCTTCCGCCAAAGCGCTTCGCACCGCCGTGCTGGAAACGCGCACGTCTTCGTGCAATACGCTATGCATCGCCTGAACGTCAAAATCATGCTGCGCGCCAACTTTTTCCATCAGCGTGAAATCACCGCTGCGCCCGCTGCCAAAACGAAAATCGTCGCCGATCAATACAAATCTTGCCCCGGCTTCCGCATGCAGCGCACGGGCAAAATCCACGGCACTCATTTGTGCAAAACGGCTGTTAAACCGGCAAACATGCACGCGATCGATACCGAGCGCTGAAAACAATTCCAGTTTTTCTCGCAGACTGGTCAGCCGTGCAGGCGCTTGCTGCGGGTTAAAGAATTCGCGCGGATGCGGCTCGAAAATAACTACTGCAGTCGGCAATCCGCGCGCCAGTGCCGTTGCGCGCAATTGCGCGAGCAGCGCCTGGTGGCCGAGATGCATCCCGTCAAAATTTCCGATGGTGAGCGCAACCGGTTGTACGACCGAAGTTTTGAGTCCGCGAAAGATCAGCATAGTGGGCGCGGATTATACCGTAGGCGCCGGTTGTATGACCGCATCAATTGCAACTCGCCCACGGAAAATTTGTTTTAAAAATAATCGCAGTGTGGGCAGACAGTTTTTCGTCTGCCCGCGCGGATTGGTCACCGCGTGGGCACAAAAATATGCCCGCCCTACACTTATTGATTTTAAACATAATTATCTGAAATACAAATTAGCCCTGTCAACTCACCGGCAATGATGTAACTCGGGCAATCCTGTACGAAAATATATTATTGCCTGACATCCTGATGTTTTTCCGCGTCTCCCGAGTATCCATTATCCGCGGCAGTTGCCATGCAATCCTTATACTCGGGCGTGCCTTTAACGTAGCCATAGTTTTCGCAAAAGGTTTGCCCGGAATTTTGCGCCGGAATATTAATGTTGGGTACGGAACTCCCGGCGAACTGAGACGGGGAATTATTGGCATTCCCCTTATTCGTATTTTTGCCATTTTCGTCGTCAATATCGTTGCCACTTCCTTTTGCCGCTTTACTGGCAGCCGCTTTAACGGAATTCTCCACACACCATTTAAATCCGTCCGAGCCTTTTATATATCCATACCCCTCGCATAAACTTTCGCTTGCCGCTTTGTCCTGCTGCAAAACAGGATTAGCCGGACTCATGGCCGCCGGCAGAGCCGCAGCCGGCACCGGCACGGGAACCGATACCGGGCCGGCGAAATTGTCTTCAGCCTGCTTGATCACAATCGGTTTGGAATCGGGAACAGGGATGAGCATTAATTTTGAAAATACATCCGGCGGAAGTTCATTGACATTAACCGGAGCGGGTAGTATTTTTTCCGATGTCGTGACGGCCCCTTGGCCGGAAATGAGCACAGTTGTTCCCGCTTCGTTGTCCAGCTGAAGCATGCCGGAATTTGACCGCAAAAACATTTGATCATTCACAACAACCACAAAATCCGTCCCGTGCACGCCCAGAGTCGCATCACGCGTCTCCAACCTGAATGCTGCCGGATGCTTGCGCCCGATCAAACCGTTAATGGCGCGTATACCGCCCTTTTCCAGAGAGAGAAATATATTGCTGTGTCTGACATCCCCGGGGGTATAACGGTAGTCATGGATATGCAGGGATGAGTTCGACTGCAGCGCGATGACCTGACCATCGATAAACTTCAGCACCGCCTCGCTGTTTTCCCCGGTTGATACAATCATTTCGCTTTCCAGCGGATCATCCTTGGCTGCAGCCTGAGGCGAAAATCCCGCTGCCGTAAGCTGTACCTCGCCCACCGCATCAAACAGCAGCCCAACGGGTTCGGTTACGGTTTGTTTGCCGGCCGCCCTAAGGACATTGCTCATACAATGATCAAATTCGCCCGAACCTCTTCGAAATCCGTATTCCGTACACAACCCCTCGGCTGACAATTTTGACAGAGACTCACTCGCCGCAATAGCCCGCACAGGGAAACAAACAACCAGACAAACGCCTATAATTATATTGCGCACGATCTCTCCCGGACGGATGAGGCTCTTTGTTTGAAATAATTTTATGCAGTCCCGCCCACCGTCAAGCCGTCTATCCTCAGGGTCGGCTGGCCTACCCCGACCGGCACGCTCTGCCCTTCTTTGCCGCAAGTCCCCACGCCCGGATCCAGCGCCATGTCGTTGCCTATCATGCTAACGCGCAGTAGCGCTTCCGGCCCGTTTCCAATCAGCGTTGCGCCCTTTACCGGATAAGTGATTTTTCCGTCTTCTATCATGTAAGCTTCCGTGGTCGAAAACACAAACTTGCCGCTGGTGATGTCCACCTGCCCGCCGCCGAAGTTGGCCGCATACAGGCCGTGCTTGACTGAGGCGATAATTTCATCGTGTGTTTTGTTGCCGTTTAGCATCATGGTATTGGTCATGCGCGGCATCGGCAAATGCGCATAGGATTCGCGCCGCGCATTCCCGGTTACGGGGACGCCCATCAAACGCGCATTCAGCGTATCCTGCAAATATCCTTGCAGAATACCATCCTCGATCAGCACAGTGCGCTGTGTGGGATTTCCTTCATCATCCATGTTGATGGAACCGCGCCGGTTGACCAGGGTGCCGTCATCAACCACGGTCACGCCCGCTGCCGCAACACGCTCGCCGATACGACCGGAAAAAGTGGAACTGCCCTTGCGGTTAAAATCCCCCTCCAGCCCGTGCCCCACCGCTTCATGCAACAGAATACCGGGCCAGCCGGAGCCTAGCACGACCGTCATATTGCCTGCCGGTGCGGGTTTTGCGTCCAGATTTACCACTGCCTGATGTACGGCTTTGGCAGCATAATCGCGCAAAATATCCTCGGTGAAATAGGCGTAATCAAAGCGCCCCCCGCCACCTGCCGAGCCCTGCTCACGTTTGCCGTTGCTTTCCACGATCACCTGAAGCGACAGACGCACCAGCGGACGAATATCGGCATTGAGCAATCCGTCGCTGCGTGCCACCAGAACCATGTCGTATTCCCCTGCCAATCCGGCGACAACCTGGGTCACTCGCGGATCCAGGGCACGCGCGTAACGTTCCAATCGTTCCAGCAGGGCAACTTTATCCGCGTCATTCAGACTGGCGATGGGATCGTGCGGCAAATACAGATTTTTATATTTTCCCGGATGCAGGAATTTGCCATGGTTCAGAACCGGCACCGTTCGCGCCGCGCCCTGCCGGGCAATCGCGCGGGTAGCCATCGCGGCGCTTTCCAGCGCTGCCTGGCTGATATCGTCGGAATAGGCAAAGGCTGTCTTCTCGCCGCTGACCGCGCGCACGCCGACTCCCTGTTCGATACCGAAGCTACCCGACTTGACTATGCCTTCTTCCAGCGACCAGCTCTCGGCACGGTTGTACTGAAAATACATGTCCGCGTAATCCACCCGATGGGACATCATGTTCCTGAATATCCGCTCCAGATGAGATGGCTCCAGCGCGTGCGAAGCAAGCAACGACTGTTGCGCGAGGGTAAACGAGGTGTCGGTCTTCATGATCATTCCAATTTTCATACTTCAAGGAGGGCGTATTGCCATACGCCCCTGCGGGTGTGCGGATCGTAGGGGCGTATGGCAATACGCCCGCGCCCCAGGCATAGGTTCATGGAGCACAATTCGGGTAAAAAATTGTCAGGTTTCCCGTTGCACGAGTGTCCTGTTTTACAAAATCCGGTGCGATAACGCCGGCAAACTGGTACGCAAACTGGCCTGGTACGATGGATTAATTTCCGCCATCACGACACCCGAACCGCGGGCAAGTTGATCCAGTACGCGCCCCCACGGGTCGACTATCATGCTGTGGCCGTGTGTTTCACGACCGCTGACGTGATAACCTCCCTGTGCAGCCGCAATCACATAAGCCAAATTCTCGATGGCGCGCGCGCGCACCAGGACTTCCCAGTGCATTTTGCCGGTGGTCTCGGTAAAAGCAGCGGGCAGCACGATAATATCGACATCCTTCATGGCGCGAAACAGTTCGGGGAAACGCAAGTCATAACAAATCGCCAAACCGATGCGTCCAAAAGGGCTGTCAACCACCACCACCTGATTGCCTGACTCTATCGTACGCGCCTCATGGTATTGCTCATTCCCCAGCACAAGATTGAATAAATGAATCTTGTCGTAACGGGCAACCTGCTCACCGTACTCGTCGAACACCAGACAGGTATTCAGCACTTTGTCGGGGGTGCTGGCCACCAGCGGAATGGAACCTCCCACCAGCCATATCTTGTTTTTACGCGCTGTCTCGCTCAGAAAAGACTGAATCACGCCGCTCCCCGGATGCTCTCGCACGGCAACTTTGTCTGTATCGCTCATTCCCATGATAGGAAAATATTCCGGCAACACCACTAAGCGAGCTCCCTGATCTGCCGCTTTTTCGATCAGACGGCGTGCCTCGCTCAAATTTCCCGCAACATTGGGCCCGGAGGCCATCTGGACGGCGGCCACCTTGAAGGCCTTGGTTTGCGCGGCAATGCGCTTCTGGGTGGAATTTACGTCTTGCATGTCGATACTTTCTTAAGGGTTGCTTTCTTTACCGGTCGAACCGGCGGTTGATTGTCCGGCTTTGGTCACATTCGGGTTAACCCATGTGCCTGTGACATTGTAATCATAGGATGCCAACTTATCGAGGGGTTCGCGCAAAATTTTATTGATGATCAGGGTTCCTATCCCCACCAACGGGCTGACCGCCAATGCCCCGAGCAGCGACACACTGTTGCCCACGGTCGGCAGAATACGCACCTTCAGGTTTTGAGTTTCACGATTCAGGTCAATCTGCCCTTGCATGGTCACCTTGGCGGACGACCCGTCAATTCTGAAATCACTGGATTCCAACACGCCCTGCCTGATCTGCGCTGTACCGGTGATACTGTCGAAAGCAAAACCGTCGCTGAACACATCACTAAAGTCCAGCGTGATATGTTTAGGAAGTGCCTGCAAGCTGAGAATACCCAGTAATTTTCCAACCCCCGCATCGATTTTCAGGAACTGGCCTTTGTCTGTATCCAGCGTAAGCTTCCCATCCAGTGCAGCATAACTGAAATCGTCCGGTGCGCCGCGCCAGGCAAATACGCCTTCAAGTTTCCCGCTTCCATTCTTGACACTGTCCGGGTATCCGGAACGGGCTAGAATTTTCCCTGCATTGCTGATTTCCAGCTTGAGATTGACCTGTGTTTCCGCTTTGCCTTCTGAAGTATGGTATTTCCCGTCGGCAGTCAGTACCCCATCCGGGTTGGTAATACGCAGATGTTCCAGCAGCCAGTCACTCCCGTGCTGGCGCGCCAGCAGTTCCATCTTCCCGAGTTGCTTATCCTTCCAGAAAAGGTCTTCCACCTCCAGATCAAGGGCAGGAAACTCGGTAGAGGAAGCAACATCCGGATTTGCAATTTCGCCGTCCGCAACGCTATTCTTGACACTGCCCCCTTCTGACCGGATGCCGCTGTCGGTTTCACCCAGCACCAGATTTCGCAAACGTGCCACCAATTTCCCTTTGCCATCGGATTGCCAGCTCACCTCACCGTTGACTTCCTTTGCCGCCAATTGTGCGGCAAGCTTTCCATTCTGATTTCGCGCGCTGACACGCAATCCGTTTACGGCATGTCCATAGGCATCCAGCTTCTGGATCATCAGATCGGCGCCGGCAATGGTAAACGGCGGGGCCTCGCCTGCTCCCGGAGAAAACAAACCACCCCAACCTTCCAGTGACAATTGCGGTAACGTTCCGGTAATCCATACCCCGTCCCGGTTCAACCATTTGCCTAACCCGCCGAAATTCAGCGTTCCCCGTTTGATGACCATGTTGCCGTCTTCCTCGCGACGAAACATTTTCGCGTTGAGCAATTTTCCATATTGCAGGGAAATCACATCCTGCCCGGCCGCCATGCTCCGCATCTCAAAACGCAAAGGTGCAACCTCGTCGCGCGCTTTGGAAAACGGCACGGGCAAGTCGGAACTCAGCCCGGACAGGTTTGAGCTAATCAGAACATTCACCAGTTTTTTTTGCAGCGTAATTTCAGCATCCCACTCACTGCCGCCATGCAGACGGGACAGCAGCGGGGACGACTGTTTCGGGCGCAGTGCATCCAGATCAATTTTTCCGTGCGCCCTGACTTGCACCTTCCCGGCGGCATCGTTTTGCAGTGCAAGCGTCGATGGGCCGCCCAGAATTTTAGCAGTGAGATTTTTCGTGTGCATCGTGGATTCCGTGAACAACAGGTCTCCATTTACCGAGGATATAACGGGCACACTGTTACCCGCATCCACTTCATTGTCGGCAAAATGATAACTACCCGAAACCGTTACGGGTTTATTTCCCTGCAATGGAATATTCGCCGCCAGTTGCAGGCTACCGCTGCCACGGGCCGTTATATCCTGGGTGAAATTGCCGATATAATCGTGTACCGGGCTTTTTTGGATAAAATCCAGTGCGCGCGAGGTTTCGCCGACCGCTTCACCGCGCACTTGCATCATCAAATCGCGGCTTGCCAAATCCGGCAGGATTACGTGTGCCTTTTGCAGCTTTACCCCCAGCATCATGGCGGCAGGAGCATTTACTTCCAGACGTTTGTCCTGAATCAGCAACTCCCCGGATATAGCGCTTATCTGCGGCCAGCCTTTGGCATAGTCGAGCGCCCCGTTGCGTATATGCGTTTTGATCTGGAAAACGCCTTTTTTGCTGTCATTAAACGGAAAATCGTTCAGGTCTCCGTGCAAGCGCAAATGAAAATCGTCAGCTTGACCATCCAGCAATGCATTCCGCAACCAGGCGTGAGTTTCCTTGTCCAGCGCATTCAGGGGGATATACCGGTCTGCATAACGAATTGCCGCATGCGGCAAATCAATATTCAGATCCAGCAGCCCGGGACTGTTGGGCAACGTCTGGAAACTGCCATACACCACCCCGGCAAGATCGCTGTTGGATGCAGAAACATTGCTAAATTTTACTTCCAACCCCAGCTTGTTCACGCGCCAGCCGGCTTGCGCGGCAAGGGAATCAAACCCCAGAGGTTCCGGCATGATTTGGGGTGCATCCAGCGTCAACTTGCGTGAATTGATCGACACGGTGCCCGTGGTCTCACTGCCATCCAGCTCGCCGCTCAGCCCGCTGAAACCGGGAAGTTTGCCCACTCGTTTTACCGACAGCCCGTTGAATTGAGCCTTGACCTCGTAATGAAGCGGTTTATCCACATCGCGCTGCCACTTTGCCTGCAAACCGGACACGACGCCCTGCGGGGCAAATTCGGCAAGCTGCTGTTTTAATTCCCGCCCCAAGGGCAGGGAATCTGTCAGGTTCACGAGATTCGCCAATTCCAGCGTGTTGGCCCGAACTTCGCCTCCTGCCGATTTTTTGTCGGATGCATATGCCAAGCGCAGATAAAAATCGGTGGGGTGGAGCGACACTCCATCCGTTTTCAATGCAAGCTGCCGCGTGGAAACTTCCATTCCCTGCGTTGATTTCATCCAGGAAATACGTCCGCCCAGCGTATGCAAGTTGAGCGGGGCCAAACCGTCGGCCAATTGCGCATGCACGTCAGCCAAAGCCAGATCGGCTGTTAGCTGATTTACCGTCCCATCCGTAATGTCCAGCCAACTGCGCAAGGCACCTCTGCCGCTCTTGAATCCCTCGGGCAGGGGTAACCAGGTGCGCCATGCAGCGACATCCGCATAATCGAGCCGGGTATATAACTGGCCGTGCCACTCCTTGAGATCATTGAAACTCCGTCCGGCAAACTCTCCTCGCACATCAAGTTGCGAAGATATCTCCGCCGGCGGTTGCGCGTTAACGGCAAAAAGATGATGGACGCCGCGATTCTGGATCAGCAAATTCAGCCGGTTAAACACCAGAGGAAGCGTGCTGCGCTGCTCATCCAGCCACGTAATTCGGGCATCTCTCACCACAATATACTTCTGATGCAGCAACCAGTCGGCCAAGTCATTGCGTCCGGAGTTCTGCGCAGCCAGCGTTACCCCTGCAATGTGCAACAAACCCTGCGTATCACGCCTGACCAGCAAATCCGGTTTGTCGAGTTCCAGACTGTACAGACTGAGCTCCCCCCTTACCAGACTTAACCAGGCCAGCACTCCATCCACATGCTGCAATTCCAAAGCAGTTTTCAATGTGCCTTTTTCCATGATTCGCACATCGGAAAGCAACAAGTGAGGACGTATACCGCGCCAATCTGCCTCGACTTTACCAATGGAAACAGGTTGACCTATGGCTTCGCTGACCGAGATGGTAATGATTTCGTGATAGCGTTCAATATCAGGAAGCACCCAGTAGCGCAAAACCAGCATCAACGCACCGCATGCAAATGCGAGTAGTGCCACACCGACCAGCGCAAAGCGTGTCAAATGACTAAGGCCGCGCCAAGTCAGGCGCAGGGAAGTATTCAGCATTTACAGGGGTGACCGGCAGGCCACACAAACAAGCAAACCATGATAAGCATCGGGGATTTATAATGAAGTTTGTCCCGCTCATTCTAACCCGAACCTCCTCCCATGAATACCGCTCCCCCCCCCTCTTCCGACGGTTTCGATGACATTCTTCGGCGAACGTTGCGCGGCAGCCGTTATGTGCGCAATTTGCTTGACAGCGATTCTTCATTATTACCATGGCTAATATTGAACTATCAGAACCCCTGCAGCAGGGCTGTGATGGTGTCCTGGCTGGATGCCATGCCTGTTGCGACAGAAGACTCGCTATCACGTGCACTGCGCTATCTGCGCAAACGCGTAATGCTTATCCTGCTGACCCGTGACCTGTCAGGCCGCGCCGATCTGGACGAAGTGATCGCAACCATGACCGCACTGGCGGAACTGTCCGTTCAGCGCGCCCAGGCTTTTATCATGACGGCACTGTCCGATCAATTTGGTGTACCCATCGGTTCGTCCAGCAACCTGCCGCAGGAAATGCTGGTCATCGGGATGGGCAAACTGGGCGGGGGGGAACTGAATGTTTCATCCGACATCGATTTGATTTTTGTTTATCCCGAGGACGGGGAAACCAACGGGCAGCGAAAACTCGACAACCATGAATTTTTCTCCAAACTTGGACGCCGCCTGATCAACCTGATCCACGAACTGACCGGGGAGGGATATGTATTCCGGGTTGATATGCGGCTGCGGCCCTATGGGGATAGCGGCCCGCTGGTAACGAGTTTTGCGGGACTGGAAGAATACATGATCACACAGGGCCGCGAGTGGGAACGCTATGCTTGGATCAAGGCCCGGGTGATTTCTCCATCCAGCAGGCAAGTAACGGGGCATCTCCCGCATGAAGGTCCTCTCTCAAACTCTATCCCGCCTGCGGGAGAAAGTACAAACGATGCGCTGTGCGAGCCTTACATTTCCGAACTCATGCAACTTGTACGGCCCTTCGTATTCCGTAAATATCTGGACTTCGGCGCATTTGCCTCGATGCGTAAACTGCATGCCCAAATCCGCCGTGAAGTGGAGCGGCGTGACCGCAGCAACAACATCAAGCTCGGCCCGGGCGGTATCCGCGAAATCGAATTCATTGCGCAGGTATTCCAATTGATACGCGGCGGACGCGATGCCCGGCTGCGCATCCGCCCCACGCTGCGGGTTCTCCAACTGCTGGGGGATGACGAGCTGCTCACTCCGGAAACAGTAACCGGGTTAAGTGCCGCCTATGTTTTCCTGCGCAATCTGGAACACCGCCTGCAATATTTGGATGACCAGCAAACTCAGGACATACCTGAAAACCCGGAAGATCGGGCGCGCCTGGCAGAAAGTATGGGCTACCCGGATTTTCCGGCAATGCAGCAGCAACTTGACCGGCATCGGGATATTGTGAGCACCCAGTTCGCAAAAATATTCAGTACTCAGACTGGCGACTCGCAGGAAAACAGTGCCTCCGACAACGTTCTGTGGAACGAGAACCTGCAAGCGGAAGAATTGGGCGATATCCTGCGCAAATTGGGCTACTCGGCTGTAAATGAACTTGCCGAACGGCTCCTGCAAATCCGCGGCAGCATCCGTTACCGCCAGTTGCCGGACAACAGCCGTCAGCTCTTCGATAGTCTTGTACCAAAATTTTTCAGACTGTGCGCTCTGCCGGAAAATCGCGACCAAACTCTGGCACGCATTCTGACACTGCTGGAAAGTATCAGCCGCCGCGCTTCCTACCTGTCATTTCTGGCGGAATATCCGCTGGCCATGCAACGGCTTGCAGGTATCGCGAGCGCCAGCCTGTGGGCCTCGGATTATCTGATTCAGTACCCCATCCTTCTGGATGAATTATTGGATGCGCGCGAGATCTACCGCATGCCGCAATTGACCGAAATGGATAACGCCCTGCAACACCAGCTTGCGGAACACGAAAACGATATTGAGCAGCAAATGGATGTGCTGCGCCAATTCCAGCATAGCCACATTTTTCATCTGCTGGCCATGGATTTGCAAGGCTTGCTGCCGCTGGAATTACTGAGCGACCATCTTAGCGACCTGGCTGACTTTATTCTCCATCACACACTGCAACTTTGCTGGAGCGATGCACGCAAAAAACATCGGGAACATCCGCAGTTCGCCATTATTGCCTACGGAAAATTGGGGGGACGCGAACTGGGCTATGCTTCCGATCTGGACTTAATTTTCCTGTACGACGATCCACACCCGGACTCGGCGGAGATTTACGCCCGGCTTGCAAAACGGATTAACGCCATGCTGGGCAGCTATACTTCGTCCGGGCGTTTGTATGAAACCGACTTGCGCCTGCGCCCGAACGGTTCCAGCGGTTTGCTGGTCAGCTCCGTGGCTTCTTTCGCGGAATACCAGCAGCAACACGCCTGGGTTTGGGAACATCAGGCTTTAACGCGTGCACGTTTCAGCGCGGGTGACGCTTCCGTGGGGAAAAAGTTTGAGGTTATCCGCGACACCGTGCTGCGACAGCCGCGAGACCTCGATATGCTGCGCCGCGAAATCACGGCCATGCGCGAAAAAATGCGCGATGGTCACCCGAACCCGGGCACCCTGTTTGATATCAAGCATGACAAGGGCGGCATGGTGGACATTGAGTTCATCGTTCAGTTTCTGATACTGGCCTACGCCGGAAAATACCCGCAGCTGGCCGCACACAAAGGCAACCTTGCACTGCTCAAACGTTGCGCCGAATGCGGATTGCTGAATCCGGATCAGGCAGAATCCATTTGCCGGATATATCGCAGTCTGCGCGCGCGGCAACACAAAATGCGTTTGAATAACCTTACGCCGTGCCGCGTCGACATGAGTGAAATTGACACTGCACCCGTGTTCGCTTTATGGCAAAGCCTGTTTAAATGACCTTATAGTGATATAAAATCCACGCGAGAATCACAAAAAAAACATTGACAAGAAATATCATTGAAAGCATCCATAATATCGTGCGCGTCCAACTGGCTTTCTTTTTTGTTTTTGGAACCACGGGGGGAATATTGCATTCTCCAGCCGGCTGATTCTGATTCGCAAACGAATCGGTATTTCCGGCCTGCGCGTGTTGTTCGGTCATTTCTTCCCCATCAAGATAGATTAATTATTCGCGGCATAACATGCACAATTTGCCGTAAAGTGTACATCATAATAATATATTTGCCCCGAAATAGACGAGTATTCGGTCTGGGGGATTTATGAGTTAGAATGTCCGCTGCAGTTTCATAATTTCGCAAACAAGTTATACGAACCGACTCGGAAAAATTACATGAATATCGACAGGGAAAATGTAGATTTGCGGAAGGCCATTCTCAATATTGATGCCCTCCCTGCCATGCCGGCCATCGCGCAAAAGATACTGTCGCTAAAACTGGGAACGGATGAAGGAGAGCGGATGCTGTTGGTACTAATCGAACAGGATCCGCAAATCTCGGCAAAAATGCTCGGTCTCGCCAATTCCGCATTGATAGGGGCAATACGCCCGATAAAAACAGTGAGAGATGCCGCGATGCTTTTGGGCATCAAACGCGTGCAGTCTGTCGCAACCAGCATCGCGCTGATGTCCATGATGTCCAAACCCCCGTCGGGAAAATTTAACCTGCAGGATATGTGGTTGCACAGCTTTGGCATTGCCTTTGCCATGCTGGGTTTGGCAAAAGTTATGCCGGCAAAAATACGGCCATTGGACGACCAGATTTTTCTGGCGGGTATTCTGCACGACATCGGTTTTCTGGCACTGGCATTCCTTGACCCGAAAAGAAGCGACAAGTTGCATAACCGAATGGATGCGGAAACCGAACGACCTTCTCTGGAAGTGGAGCGGGAAATTCTGGAAATATGCCATGACGAGTTGGGGGCAGAACTTGCGCGCCACTGGAAGCTGCCCGAAGAACTCATTGCCGTGTTGCGTTACCATCATCAACCCGACGCGGATGAAGCATCAGCCGGACTGCCACTGGCCCGAATGATTAACCTTGTGGAAAAGCTGCTGCCCAACTTTGGTTTTACCGAGCAGGTTGCATCGGACATCCCCGATGAAGCATGGGAGTTGCTGGGCATCCCCCCATCCAGAATTGAAGAAGCTAAAGCTCATACTAACGAGCAGGCCGAACAAGCCCTGCAATTCGCCAGTACATTCATTTGACCCTGCGTAACGCTGCCCCATGCACTTGAGGTTAACCTAGTTAGTCTATCCTGATGAAATTTGTCTTTCTGTTTCTGATTTCCCTGACTTTTCCCGGCTTGGCCATGGCGCAACAAACCCTGCCGCCCCCTCCTCTGCTGGCGGCCAAATCCTGGCTATTGTATGACTACACCAGCAATCAGATACTGGTGAACGTAAACAGCGACGAACGTATTGAGCCCGCCTCAATCACCAAATTGATGACAGCTTACCTGACTTTCTCCGCCCTCAATCAGGGCCGTCTGTCGCAAGATCAAAATGTGACTCCGTCCGCGCAGGCACTGCGCAGCCAGGGCGAAGAATCGCGCATGTTTCTCGTGCCCAACAAACCGGCGACAGTGGGGGAGTTGCTGCACGGTCTCATCATCCAGTCGGGTAACGATGCCGCGCGCGTCCTCGCTGAAACGATCTCGGGAACGGAAGAAAATTTCGCCGCACTCATGAACAAGGAAGCCCAGCGGCTTGGCCTGTCCAATACCCACTTCGTTAATGCCTCCGGCCTGCCAAGTGCTCAGCACTATTCCTCCGCCAAAGACCTTGCCATGCTTGCCGCTGCTATCCTGCGCGATTTTCCGGAATATTATCCGCTCTACAGCTTGCGCGAATATCAGTACAACAATATCAAGCAAGCCAACCGTAACCGCCTGCTGTGGATGGATCCCTATGCGGACGGGATGAAAACGGGACACACGGACAGCGCCGGTTTTTGTCTCGTGGCTTCTGCAAAGCGCGATCAGAGGCGGCTTATATCGGTGGTTATCGGTGCCGCCTCCGATACCCTGCGCGCAAGCGAGAGCCAGAAACTGCTAAATTACGGTTTTCAGTATTTTGAGACCGTGCGTCTGTACCGGAAAGATCAACCTGTAGCGAGCCTGCGCGCGTGGAAAGGCACCGAAAACAAGCTGGATGTCGGTTTTCGCGACGACTTGTTTTTGACCATCCCGACCGGACAACTGGCCAAAGTCAAGATCGCCATGGAAACCCGCCAACCGCTCGTCGCACCGGTAAGCACGGGACAAAATATCGGACTGCTGAAATTGTCTCTTGAGGGCAAGCCTTATGCCCAATTCCCGCTGGTTGCGCTGGAACCGCTGCCGCTGGCAAATTTCTTTTCCCGCGGGTGGGATAATATCCGCCTGCTGTTCCAATAATGCCGTGAAAGGTGAAGCGTGAATAGTGAAACGTCAGGAATTCTTATCCGCCAGGCGGGGTGGGCAACACGTTCCACATTTCACATTTCACGTCCTGTTAGAGATACGGCATGACTGTCTATTTGAACGGCCAATTCATGCCCATCAGCGAAGCCCGCATTCCGGTGCTGGACCGGGGATTTATTTTCGGGGATGGCGTGTACGAGGTGATTCCGGTGTATTCGCGCCGCGCTTTCCGTCTGGACGAACATTTGCTGCGACTGCAGAATAGCCTGGACGGTATCCGCCTGCAAAATCCTTACAGCGACACGGAATGGGCGCGGCTCATCACCGAATTGATCACGCGCAACCCGGGAGAAGATCAATACCTCTATCTGCACATCACACGCGGCGTTGCCAAACGCGACCACGCTTTTCCCAATCCGCCAAGCTCTCCAACCGTATTCATGATGAGCAATCCGCTGACAACCCCGTCTGCCGGATTATTGCAGCATGGCATTTCCGCCGTCACCGCGCAGGACAATCGCTGGTTACGTTGCGACATCAAGGCAATATCCCTGCTTCCCAACGTCCTGTTGCGCCAGCTCGCGGTCGATGCCGGCTGTATGGAAACCATCATGATCCGAGATAATTTATTCATGACGGAGGGTGCCGCCAGCAATATTTTTGTAGTGAAAAACAGCACGTTGTTTGCCCCACCCAAAGACAACTTCATGCTGCCCGGCATTACTTATGATGTCATTCTTGAACTCGCCGCAGCGAACGGCATTCCGTTTGGCGTGCGCAGAATTGGCAAAGACGAAATATTCCACGCCGACGAATTATTACTCACCTCATCCACCCGGGAAGTTCTCGCGATCACCCGTGTTGACGGGATACAAGTGGGCAAGGGGATTCCCGGCCCCATGTTTGCGCAATTGCACACTCTTTATCAGGATTTCAAACGCGATGTAATGCGGAAAGCGTGAGCCAGATTGAATCAGGATAAAATTAAATTGGAAGACTCTCTCATTGATTACCCCTGCGACTTCCCTATAAAAGTGTTCGGAATGTCGCAGCAAGGCTTCGCGCAAGCGGTTATGGAAGTGGTATCGCGCTACGACCCCGATTTTCAGGCCGCAACCATGCAAATGAGAAGCAGCAGCAAAGCACGCTATACCAGCCTCACCTGCACGGTACGCGCCACCTCGCGGGAGCAGCTTGATGCGCTTTATCAGGAACTGTGCGACCACCCTCTGGTGGTGATGGTGCTTTAAGGCGGTGAAAAGTGAAAGGTAAAAAGTGAAACGCCAAACCATTCCCCTCCCGGCAGGGAGGGGGGCGCAAAGCGCCGGGTGGGCCTCACCTTTCACCTTTCCCCTTTCACCAACATTCAAACACCTTGGCCTGGTTGAATACCTACCCACCTGGCATGCGATGAAGCAATTTACTTCCACACGCAACGCCGAGACCCGCGACGAAATCTGGGTGCTTCAACATCCGCCTGTCTTTACCCAGGGGCTTGCCGGCAAACCCGAGCATTTGCTGTGCGCCCACAATATTCCGGTCGTCAAAATTGACCGCGGCGGCCAGATTACTTATCACGGCCCCGGACAGATTATTGCCTACCTTTTGCTGGATTTGCGCCGCTGGAAACTGAATGTGCGCGAACTGGTTCGATTAATGGAGCAGGCGGTAATAGACTTGCTCGCGCAACATGGGGTCTTGGCACAGGGACGCGAGGATGCCCCGGGCGTCTATGTGAACAATGCCAAAATTGCCTCGCTGGGATTGAAAATAAAGAACGGTTGCTGCTACCACGGCCTTGCACTCAACGTGGATATGGATCTCACTCCGTTCAACTTTATCAATCCGTGCGGATTTGCCGGTTTGCGTGTGACACAAACCCGGGATGCGGGGATAGAAGTGCCGCCGGCGCAACTTGAGTGCGTGCTTGCCGAAAATTTGGCTATTCTTTTGCAGCAGCACCTGCACAACAAAACCATTTCCTGAATATTTTTATTTAGCCCGGAAATTTTTCCCGAAATCCTCCGGGGGCAGAGAAATTCAAGCGCGAACTGCTGAGGGAGATTACTTCAATACTGCGCTCATTGCCGCACACGCGCGCTCAACATCGCTCTCATTCATCGCATAAAACATGGGCAAGGTAACGATTTGTTTGCCGACACGCTCGGCAATCGGGAACATTCCCTCTTTGAATCCCAGCGCGCGATACAGCTTGAACAAATGAATAGGCGCATAGTGGAAACCGATTCCGATGTGTTTTTCCTTCATGCGCTCCATGAACTCGGCACGGGTGAAACGGTCGGGCAACACGACCTGAAACAAATGCCAGTTGGCATCCTCAAACTCGGCAGACGGCAGTTGCGCACCGGTGCGGGCTTCGAAATCCCGCCCCAGTGTTGCGAAATAATGCCGTGCCAGCTTGCGCCGTTGCGCGGTAATCGTATTCAATTGCTTGAACTGGCCCAATCCTATCACGGCCGCGATATCGGTCATATTGTACTTGCCGCCCAGCACATCCACTTCAATACCGTCCCAGCCGCTGCGGCTCACGCCTTGCAAGCGGAACTTTTCCGCGAGTGCGGCTTCTTCCTCATTGTTCAGCACCAGACAACCGCCTTCGGAGGTGGTAATGTTTTTGTTGGCCTGAAAACTGAACGATACAAAATCGCCAAACGAGCCGATAGGCTTGCCCTTCCAATTCGAGCCTATGGCTTGCGCGGCATCTTCCACCACACGCAATTTATGTGCGTCTGCAATCGCGTACAGCCTGTCCATATCAACCGGTCTTCCGGCCAGATAAACGGGAATAATCGCTTTGGTACGCGGTGTAATGGCGGCTTCGAGCTTGTCGAGGTCAATATTTCGCGTAACCGGGTCGATGTCGGCGAACACCGGAGTCGCGCCGACTTCAAGGATGACATTTGCCGTGGCCACCCAGGAAATCGGCGTGGTGATCACTTCGTCCCCTGCCCCGATTCCGGCAATGCGCAAGGCGATTTCCATAGTGCAGGTACCGGAATTGAAAGTCCGCACCGGTCGCCCGCCGAAATAGGCAGATAACTGTTTTTCAAACTCCAGCACCTTGGGCCCGGTAGTAATCCAGCCGGAGCGCAGCACCTCTGCCACTGAAGCTATAGTGGCTTCGTCTATAGTGGGACGGGAAAAAGGAAGGAAATGGCTCATTTAAATTTATCCTAAAAACGACGACTGATCCGCGAAACACACGAAAGACACGAAGTAAATCAAATATTGTTCAAACCCAGCCATGCACCCACCTGGAATGATCTGCAACTTTACATTCCTATTGGGATGTTTTTCGTGCTTTTCGTGTCTTTCGTGGTCAAGAATATTTGAGATTTATGCCCTTGAAATAATAATCACCCCCAGAATGATCACGCCCATGCCGACCAGCTTGGTCGGATTGAAGGCTTCACCCAGCAAATACCATGCGGCCAGGGCATTCACTACATACGCCATGGACAGCATCGGAAACGCAATGCTGACGGGAACACGCGACAGCGCAAGTATCCAGATGACCACGCTCAGCGCATAACAAAATAGCGCGGCAATAATATGCCATTCGGTAGCCAGTTTCCAGCCGATGGGGATCACATTTTCCATGCTGAACTCAAAATGACCGATGACATTGGTCCCTGCCTTCATCAGTATCTGGGCAGTAGCGTTGAGCATGACGCCGGTAAATATCAAACCGAAGCTAACGAAATTCATGGCTTGCTCACCACAATATACTGCGTATCCTGATAAATTGTTTTCATCGTCATGCCTGCCTTTTGCAGTTGCAAAAAATAATCTACCGGCATGATCGCATACGCCCCGGCTTGCATCTGCCAGGTCTGTGCCAGACTGGGAATGTCCGCTAACCAGCGCTGCGGCTCTTGCTTGATACCGAATGCCATCTCATCCTGATAGTCAACCAGTGTGAAGGTGCGCTTCAAATAAAACGGCAAAGTTTGTTCGTACATGGCGACCGAATAGAACGGCACATTGGCCTTGATATAGGGACGTATCGCATCGGCTATCAGGTAAGCGGAGCGTTCTTTGGCAATGGTGTTATACCCGGAAGTCCCCAGTTGCGCAGCAACCAGGGTAGTCAAAGCCAAAACCAGCACTGCCACAGGCTTGTTTTGGCGGCGCAATAACAGCAACCCTGCAATTATGCCCGACAACCAGACCAGCGCTGCCGCCTCCAGCCAGGCGGCGTATTCGCCATACATCTGATGCTGCAACGGAGTATCCGCCCGTTGCTCCGTAAAGGGTGCCAACCCCGTTGCCAGCAGGGCCACGGGCAACATCGGCAATATCATCCTGAATAATCTGCGCTCCTCCATCGCGGCCAATTGCTTGCCCATCAGCAGGGCCAGCGCGGGAAACATCGGCAACAAATATGAGGGCAGCTTGGATCCGGACACCGAAAAAAAGAGATAAATGAACACCGCCCAGATCAGCAGGAATCGTTCCGGATTGAAAGACTTGTCCGCACGTTCACTGTCCTTCCAGGTTCGCATCAGGGTGTCGAACATCAGCACTGTCCACGGCATCATGCCAAGAAGCAGCACCGGCACAAAATAATACCAGGGCTGATAGCGTCCGAGTTCTTTTGTGGTGAATCGTGTGTAATGCTCGTAAATAAAAAATTTCTGGAAAAATTCAGGATTGGCTTTCATCACCAGATAAAACCAGGGCGTGACCACCAGCATGAACAGCAGCAACCCGAGGCTCCAGTGCATGCGTTTCCATACACCGAGGTCACGCTGAAAAATTGAATACAGGAATAGCGCCGCACCCGGCAACACCAAGCCCATCAGCCCCTTGCTCAACACCGCCAATGCCATGGCTATCCATGCCAGGCACATCCAGTTGCGGCGGGCACGTAAATTTATCTCCGCTTGTTGCCCCAGCAGCAGACCGACGATGCCAAGCGTGATAAAAAAGGTCACCCCCATATCCAGAGTGTTAAGATGCCCCGTCAACACATACAGCAGGCTACCGCCCAGCAGTACGGCGGCATAGCGCCCTGCTGTGCTCCCGAACAAACGCATCCCGGCATACCACACCAGCATGATGCCGGCAAAACCGGTCAGAGAAACCCACAGGCGGGAAGTCCATTGATGCTCACCGAAAACGGTATATGCAGAAGCAGTAGCCCAATACTGCAGAGGTGGTTTCTCGAAATATTTAAGGTCGTTCAGGCGCGGCGTAACCCAATCGCCGCTCACCACCATTTCACGGGGGATTTCAGCATAACGTCCCTCGTCCGGCTTGATCAACTTGCGGTATTCGATATTGCCGAACCAGATGATCGCCACAGCCAGCAGCAACAACAGATAGCGCAGGGACGTGCGCGTGCAGTACTTGTTCAGATGCTCCATAACTTCATGCGGACGCTTTCCTGCTTGGAGGGGTAAATATCTTCGATAGCGGATTCTAACCCAAATTTTCCCTTAGGAAAAATCGCCATTGCAATTGTCCAAATGAATTCGGGGCACCACCGGCGCCCCGAATATGCGACTGAAGTTCTGCAGGGTCAAAAACTTTCGCGGTCATGCGCGCTTTGTACGTGCAGTCGGTAGGAAACATCTGCCAGACTGGCTCCGGGCTTAACCGAGAAAATTGTTGTGATCTCGTCGGTATTAAGATCGGTTGCAAACGAAATCGCTTCTATGGCCTTTTTAATTTCCCAGCTTAGCTTCAACGGATCAACTCGCTTCGCCGCCAACTTATCCGTTCCCAATGCATCCACTGCGGTCCTTATTTCACCCATCATTTCCACTTGAATATTTTCCAGAATATCCAGCGCCTCATCCGGGTGCAGGCTTATTGAACTCGCCATATTTGCAACCGCGTCATTTACGAATTTTTCCAGACTTTCGATATGCATCTTTTCAAAATCAGCCCGCTCAGCTTCTAGTGTCGTTTTCATGGTAGTCACCTCATAATCATACTGAAAAATTTCAATGCGACGAGTGATGAATATTGACCAGCACTTCGGCGCGGAGGGAGTGCTCATTGCGACCGGATGATATCATTACCATACTGTTTTTGTCAAGTATTATTCCTGCAAAAAGGGCACCCGGATTAGCGCGCCCTTCCCTTTGATTGCAGTGCTATTTTACCAGGGTATCAATACTGAGTTTGATGCCACTGCTACCCGGCCTGGTCGGTGCACTCATGACTTGCATGTCCCCGGGGTGAGGCATCGGATCACCTGATTTTGAAACCCGCGCGATCAGCACGACCTGATTGAAGTTCGACAGTTTCATTTGGGGCGCCATTGCCAGACTGTCATCCAGCGTAAACTGGAGGGGCAAATCTTTAACCTGCTTGCGTATCACAGCCAGCGGCATCGGGGGGCCTTCTGTCGCGCGCGCCAGCACGAACAAAGTATCATTCGGATTGGCTTGGGCCTTCAAGGCATCACTCAAAGTCACCGTACCGGTAATACGCTCTTTGCCCGATGCAACGGGTATTTTGTCCGAACCTGCAGGCGGTACATTTGCCGGTGTGCCGGGCTTGCCACCTTGTGCCAACGCAGTGCGTGCCTGCTGTAACCCATCCGTAATCATTTTTGCATCTTCTGAATCCGGTGGAATAAGTTTCAGCAAATGTTCCCAATATTTGATGGCAGCGGGATAGTCCCCGCGAGACAATGCAGCCGACCCCGCCAACGCGAGCGCTTTGGGATTATTCGGATCGAAAACCAAAGCTGTGTTGATCAGCAGAGTCGGATGTCCGGCCAGGTTCTGACCGCTTGCCATCGCCAGCGCATCGGCAAAATCCGCCCATAATTGGGCGTCGTTGGTCACCAGTTTGGTCAGCTTATTGTATGTCTGGGAGGCATCGGCATAACGTTGCATTTCAACATAGGAACGCGCCAATGTACGCAGGCTGTCTACATCCTGCGGATTTTTCGCCACATTGCTTTCCAGCTCTTTAAGAGCAGAGTCTGAACGTACCGTACTACTCATCCCTCCCGCCGCTGCGGCCTCTCCCCCTGCAAGAAGCGCATCGCGGTTGCCTATTTTCCAGTACATCCCGATCGCCGCCAGCGGCAATATAACGGCCAGCGCAATGGCCAATACCTTGTGGGGATTGTTTACCGATGATCCGCCGGCTATGTCTCCGGGTTGCACGTCTTCCAGCAATCGCGCCTGCAATTCGCGTTTACCCTGCTCATATAACTCCGGTGTAAGCAGGCCGTTATGCAAATCCGCATCCATCTCTGCGATCTGGTCGCGAAATATTTCCAGATTGGCCGCATCGCGTAACACAACGCTATTCTTCGTTTTTCCGCGCAAAAGCGGGAACACAACAAACAGCACGGCGACTGCCAGCAGCAGCGCACAAATTATCCAGAATGTAGTCATGCTTGATTTTCTTTATTGTCGTTGAGCAGTGCAGCGGCCCGCTGTTCTGCTTCGGGGGTCAACTCGGATTCAGGGGGATTGCTGCGACGCTTGCGCAACTGGTAAAACAATCCGCCGCCGCCGATCAGGAATAGGGCAAACGGCCCAAACCAAAGTAGTACGGTATAACTTTTCACCGGCGGATCGTACAAAACAAAATCACCGTAACGCGCCACCAGATAATCGACGATTTCCTTATCTGTCATGCCTTTCTTTATCTGTTCGCGCACTTCGCGGCGCAGGTCCTCTGCCAATTCCGCATGGGAACTGGCCAGGGATTCATTCTGGCAAACCAGGCAGCGCAGATTTTCGGCGAGCCCGACCATGCGCTTTTCCACCACCGGATCTTCGGCAATATCTTTCGCCTCGCCGGCAAACGCGAGTACCGGCATCAGGCACAAGAGGAGAATAAGTAATCTTTTCATTTGGCTTGTAGCTGCGCAACCAGTGGCAGTATTTTGTTTTTCAGATTCTGCGGTGTAACCGGGCCGATTTCCTTGTATTGGATAATGCCCTGCTTGTCGATGACATAGGTTTCGGGTACGCCATACACACCGTAGTCGATTCCGACCCTCCCTTCAGCGTCCATTGCGCTCAACACATAGGGGTTGCCGCCGCGCTCCAGCCACGCCTCCCCGTCCTCGCGCTTGTCCTTGTAATCCAGCCCGTAAACCGGAACGATATTTTGACGCGACAAATCGACCAGAACAGGATGTTCTTCCCGGCATGACACACACCAGGACGACCACACATTGAGCAGCCAGACTTTACCTTTCATTTCTTGTGCAGAAAACTGTTTGTTCGGCTCGTGCAACTGCGGCAGCGTAAATGCGGGAGCCGGTTTTCCGATCAGCGGTGAAGGAACCTCACGCGGATTTAGTCCGAGTCCGACATACAAAAATCCCGCAAGAACCAAAAATGCAACCAACGGCAACATAAAACGCATCATTATATTTTCCCTTCAACGGGTAACAGAACATCCTTGCCTGCTTCCGTACTATCCACAGTTTTGTTAGTCTTTTTGGAGTAAATGCGGTAGCGACGATCGCTGATCGCCAACGCCCCACCCAGTGCCATCAAAATACAGCCCGTCCAAATCCAGTCAACAAACGGCTTGATATAGACGCGCACCGCCCAAGCGCCATTGCTGTCAGGAATCGGTTCGCCCAGCGAGACATACAGATCGCGCGTCAATCCCGGCTGGATCGAGGCTTCGGTCATCGGCATTCCGGACGAATTGTATTGGCGCTTTTCAGGAAACAATTGAGTGACCGGCAGACCATTCTTGGTAATGGTCACGCGCCCCTGCGAAGCCACGTAATTCGCCCCCGGCTGATCACGCACGCCATCGAAAGTAAATTCATATCCGCCGGCTTGTACGGTATCGCCAACATTCATGCGCACATCGCGTTCAGTTTCATACCCCTTCACCATAGTCACACCAATGATGAAGACTCCGATGCCCATATGCGCCAGCTGCATGGCGTAGTAGCTGCGCGGCTGGTTTTTCAACCGGCGGATCAGGCTGCCTTCGCGCCCGATACGTTTGTGCAGGTCAAGAATTGCGGTCGTAAACACCCAGAATGCCAGTAAAAATCCCAGTGTGATCAGAGGCGTCCACTTCCCCATTACAAACGGCAACAGCAGCGCTATCACGGCACTTGTCGCCAGTGCCCAACGTACACGCGTCCACATATCCGGCAGACTGGCTTGCTTCCAGCGCGCAATCGGCCCCAATCCCATCATCAGCACCAACGGCGTCATCAGCGGTACAAAAACCGTATTGAAATACGGGGGGCCCACGGAAAGCTTACCGAAACCGAGTGCATCCATAAACAAGGGATACAGCGTGCCGAGAAACACCGAAGCCGAAGCCACGGACAGCATCACATTATTGGACAACAACATGCTTTCACGAGAAACCAGCCCGAACTTCCCCCCCATCCCGATCTTGGGCGCGCGCCACGCAAACAGCGTGAGGGAACTGCCGATCACCACAACGAGGAATGACAAAATAAATACGCCGCGCCTGGGATCGGTTGCAAAAGCATGCACCGAAGTCAGTACACCCGAACGCACCAGGAAGGTACCCAATAAACTCAGCGAAAAGGCCGCAATGGCAAGCAACACCGTCCAGCTTTTGAATGCCCCGCGCTTTTCCGTTACGGCCAGGGAGTGAATCAGGGCGGTGCCAACCAGCCAGGGCATGAAAGAAGCATTTTCCACCGGATCCCAGAACCACCAGCCGCCCCAGCCCAATTCGTAGTAGGCCCAGCCGCTACCCAGCGCAATCCCCAGCGTGAGGAATATCCAGGCCACCGTGGTCCAGGGACGCGACCAGCGCGCCCAGGTTGCATCCATTTGTCCGCCGATCAATGCGGAAAGCGCGAAAGAAAATGCAACCGAAAAACCAACATAGCCCATGTACAACATCGGTGGATGAATCACCAACCCGGGATCCTGCAACAGGGGGTTGAGGTCGGCACCTTCCGCCGCAGCGGGTAACAAACGATCAAACGGATCGGAAGTAAACAGCATGAACAGCATGAAACCGACCGAAATCAAACCCATCACGCCTATGACGCGTGCCACCATTTCCTGGGGAAGATGTTTGCTGAACTGTGCCACCGCCACCGTCCAGAACGCCAGAAAAAATGTCCACAACAGAATCGATCCTTCGTGTCCGCCCCACACCGCTGCCACGCGGTATTGCACGGGGAGTTGCGAATTGGAATGTTCCGCCACATACATGACTGAAAAATCGCTGTTGACAAAAGAATACACCAGACAGGCGAAGGCCAATGAAACGAAAACAAATTGGCCAACCGCCACGGGACGCGCCACCCCCATGAGCACCCTATTGCCGCGGGCTGCGCCGAATATAGGGAGCGTCCCCTGCACCAGGGCCAGTAACAATGCAACGATAATGGCAAAATTGCCAAACTCTGGGATCATAAAATTCCTTCCGAATTATTTGACTGCTGCTATTTAACCTGGGATGCCGCAACGCCGGAAGTCGCCGCACCGGCGGAAACAGCCGATGCCGCAGCTTGCGCCTTGGCCGCCTTTGCCAGTGCATCTTTGGCTTCCGGAGGCATGTAATTTTCATCGTGCTTGGCAAGCACTTCTTCAGCATGGAACAGGTTATCCGCCTCAAGCTTGCCCTGCGCAACTACCCCTTTACCTTCCTTGAACAAGTCGGGAAGAATTCCCTTGTACACCACGGGCATACTGCGTGTGGTATCAGTCACACTGAAATGAACCGTGAGGCCGTCACCTTCACGCTTGATACTCCCCACTTCGACCAGTCCCCCGATACGAAAGCTGCGACCCTGGGGAGCTTCCTTGTTGAAAACTTGTGTCGGGGTGAAGTACAGGCTGACGTTATTTTGCAGCGCATACAGCACCAGACCAACGGCTGCACCGAGTGCGGCAAGCCCCCCGAGGATGATGAACATGGTTTTTTTACGGCGTGGTGTCATACTGATTCCTCTTCTCCCGCATCCCGCATCAGACGCAACTGTTGCAACGTAATTTTCCGTTTATGGCGTACCAAAGCGGTTTCGATAACAAATATCGCCAATGCCAAACCGTAGGAACCCCAGATATAAAAGGCATAGCCATTCATGGCAAAAAATTCGCTCACTTGATTTCCTCCAGTTCAGCCACCCACTGGGTGCCGCGCTCGCGTTCAAGAATAATGCTGCGCACGCGTGTCAGAGTGACTGCGACTGCATAACACCAGCATGCCAACATCATGAGCAATAGCGCCTGCTGCATGGCAACATGCATGGAGGTGCCGGTAAGTTTGATGGTGGAGCCTTGATGCAGGGTATTCCACCATTTCACCGAAAAATAGATGATAGGAACGTTGACTGCCCCGACGATACCCAACAATGCGGCGGCACGGTCGGCACGGCGCGGATCGTCTATAGAAGCATGAAGTGCAATAAAGCCGATATACAGAAACAACAGAATGAGTTCCGAAGTCAGGCGCGCATCCCACACCCACCATGCGCCCCACATTGGTTTGCCCCACAAAGCGCCGGTCCACAACGCGATGAAAGTGAACAATGCACCGGTGGGCGCCAGCGCAGTGGCCATCATGGAAGAAAGCCGCGTATTGAATACCAGCCCCAGCGCGGCATAGCCGGCCATGACCAGATAAATAAACATGGACAGGATGGAAACCGGCACGTGGATAAACATGATGCGGTAGGCTTCGCTTTGCTGGGCATCAGTCGGCGCCACAAAGAAGCTGATATACAAGCCAAGGGCAAACAGGATTGCGGACGACCATGCGAACCAAGGCGCCAGTTTGCCAGCCAGTCCATAGAACGCACTGGGTGCCGAATATTTAAACCAGTTTATAGCCAAATCCTTACTCCATCGAAATTCTTAACGCCTGGGCGGTTACCCAGGGAGTAAATACAAAAGACAACACCAGCATTGCCGCCATCAGGGACAGATGGGAAGCGATGCTCATCCCGCTCGAAACTGCCTCCACGGCTCCTGCTCCGAATATCAGCACCGGAATACACAGGGGCAACACCAGCAGCGACACCAGCACGCCTCCGCCGCGCAAACCCAGCGTAAGTGCCGCCCCCACTGCGCCTACCATACTCAGTATCGGCGTACCCAGCAGCAGCGCGGCGATCAACACCCACAATGCCTGAGCCGACATGTCAAACTGCAAACCCAGCACGGGTGCCATCAACACCAAAGGCAAACCGGAAACCATCCAGTGCGCAATAATTTTTCCCAGCACCAGTAACGACAAGGACTGCGGTGCCAGCAGAATCTGTTCGAGTGTGCCATCCAGATAGTCCGCCGAGAACAAGCGCCCCAGAGACAGCATGGAAGCCAGCAAGGCCGCCACCCAAACCACACCCGGAGCCATTTTGCGCAGCATATCGAGTTCCGGCCCCACCCCCATCGGGAATAGACTCACCACCATGACGAAAAAAACCAGCGTGGTCAATACATCGGCACGCCGGCGCATAGCCAGCACCAAATCGCGCCGTATCACCAAAGCCAACAGCCCAAACTGCGACAGCTTTTCCTTTGTGACTGGCATAGTCATGTCTCGCTTCGCGAGTTTCATGATAATGACAATCGCCGAGTCGTCACACCGGCCACGTCCAGTGGCTGGTGCGTGGTATAGATTACCATACCGTTATTCGACAAGTGCTCGCCAATCAACTCCTGCATCAACCCGACCGCCCCCACATCCAGTGCCGTGAGCGGCTCATCCAGTATCCACAACCGGGCATTCCCCACCAGCAAGCGCGCCAATGCAACACGTCTGCGCTGACCCTGTGACAACACCTTCACCGGTAAAGTTTCACGCCCGCGCAATCCCATGCGTCTCAGGGCTGAAATAGCCTGCTTATCGTCCAGCGCACAACCGGCCAGACCGGCGTTAATGTGCAAATTCTCCAGTGCATTCAATTCATCCTTAATGGCATTCAAGTGCCCCAGATAAACCATTTCCGCATGAAACTCCTCGCGCAGCTCACGAATGTCTTCCCCGCACCAGCGTATCACCCCCGCTTCGGGCGTCATAAATCCGCACAGGGTACGCAACAAACTGGTCTTGCCACTGCCGTTAACTCCCTCCACTTGTAGCAGCTCCCCATTTGACAGGGAAAAGCTCAATCCGGAAAAGAGTCGGTGATCTCCGCGTGCACAAGCAAGGTCGCAAATTTCCAGCATCGCAATAGGGTTTTTCCGTATAAATTTTATGGGGCGCGCGATTATACATCAGCGCGATGCGTTGTAATAATAGTGCGGTTATAATCCGCCCCGTCAAAATTCGGGAATGAAATAGCATCATGGGATTTCTGGCCAATAAACGTATCCTGATCACCGGCATGATCAGTACCCGCTCGATTGCATACGGCATAGCACAAGCCATGCATCGCGAGGGAGCGGAACTCGCCTTCACTTATCAAGGGGAACGCGTGCATGATCGCGTCTTGAAACTGGCCGAAGAATTCGGCAGCACTCTGGTTTTTCAATGCGATGTCGCTAGCGATGATGATATTAACCAATTGTTTATTGAACTGAATAAACACTGGGACAGTCTCGACGGTTTTGTGCATGCCATCGCTTTTGCCCCACGGGAAGCTCTGGATGGAGAATTTCTGGACGGTTTTAACCGTGAATCATTCAGGATAGCGCATGACATCAGCGCTTACAGTTTCCCGGCACTGGCCAAGGCCGCCCTGCCCATGATGCAAGGGCGTAATGCGGCAATTTTGACCTTAAGTTATCTGGGCGCAATCCGCACCATGCCCCACTACAACGTGATGGGGATGGCCAAGGCCAGTCTGGAAGCAAGCGTGCGCTATCTTGCCATGCAACTCGGGCGGCAGGGAATTCGGGCAAACGGAATTTCTGCCGGACCGATCCGAACGCTGGCCGCCGCTGGAATCGGGGATTTCGGCAAACTGCTCAGTTACCATGAAAAACATGCACCGCTCAAACGCAACGTCAGCATCGAGGAAGTCGGGAACGTTGCCGCTTTTCTGTGCAGCGACTTGGCCAGTGGCGTCACCGGGGAAATTACTTACGTCGACGCCGGCTTCAATACAACCTCGCTGGGCACCACCGAAGCATAGCCGTTATAGTTACCCATGCGGTTTGGAAAGATCACAAACTATTCCCGCTTCGGCTCCAATGACGATCATCACATCTGCCGCATCCATCCCCAGCAGTTTACCGACGTCGGTGTAATCATCCGGCAAAGCCGCGTCGTCCCAGCCGTTGGCAGAATGGCGTGCAAGATTGACAGCCAGCGTAACGTTGCGCACACGCGTCTGCTCGGCGCATTCACTATCCATCAGTGTAAGCAATAATTGGGGCAGCGACCATTCACGCGCCAATGCCAACTGCAATTCATCCAGCGGAAAACCCAGCACCTGCTCCTGTACGGTGCGGCTGCGCAAAGTTTTGTCCTGTTGCTGCATCGCGCGAATTTTCAACATCTCTGTCGGGGCAAAACACCACATGAGCATTTCAGCCAGATCATGAAGCAAAGCCGCAATGCGCACCTCTTCGAAATGCATGTCGCGCAATCGAACCGCCCAGTCAAAAGCGTAAGCGGATGCGCGCTGCGAGCGGTGCACCACGCGCAATAGGCAAACCAGTGCTTCCATATGACCGCGCAGCAATTCGTCGACCAGAGGCTTTGCGGGTAATTTGTTGAAGAATCCTTCAACGCCCATCATTAGCAGCGCCTGCTCAACCTCCACCACTTCATGCTCCTGCCTGCGGTGTTTATTGTTCTGCAGATAGCGCAGCAGCTTGACCGTCATCATCGGATCCCGTGCGATGATATTGGCAACGCCGCGCGCACTGATATTTTCAGAGTCTTCGTGCAGCTTGCTCAAATCGCGGGCAGTCTGTTTCAATACGGAGATTTCCGCCTGACTGAGAAATGCCACCCAGCCTGCCAGACTTCTAGTTTCCAGTGGTTGCATCGTATCCTCTGCTATCACCAATCCATGAGTTTGCGGCATGCCGGCCAATACCTTCATCCGCAGCCGAACTATTGCAATGCGGGAATACTATTTGAATTATCCCTGTACGGCAAGTGTGCCGATCCGCCCGTCCACTTCACGCTTCACCATTTCGCACCGGGGAAGTATACCTTCAATGCCGTCCAGATATTGACGCATTGAAACCAGCTCGTAGCCCTGCCCCTTCCAACCTTCCAGTAATTGCTCGAATATCGGCATCCACTTGCTTCCTTCCAGTTCGGCATGCAACGTAAAAACATGGCCGGTAGCGGGGGCGTTCGCCGTCAATTGCAGCAAATATTGCGCCGCATTCTCCGGCGTTACACCATCCCGGTTCATGATTTCATCCAGGGTGGGCAGAGTGGTGGGCAATTGCATGCAGGATACAATTTCAGCGTTCACCGTCGGGATAAAGGGATGCGTTCCGCGCGTATCGGAACTGTAATCGAAACCCAGACGCTGGGTAAGACGCAAGGCATGAAGATTCATCTGCCAGCCGGCGGCGGCGTGTGCTTTGGGCGCTTCCCCGAAAATTTCGGTAAACCGGTCAACGGCCAACTTCATCTCGCGCCGCGTCCATTCGGCATCCTGTCCGGCAACATGATCCTGCCAGCGGATGTGGTCGTAACAGTGTATGCCGACCTCGAAACCCGCATCGCGCACGCCGCGCATAATCTCCGCGCAACTGCGCCCGATATCCGGTCCCGGCAGCAAGGTTCCATACAGCAGCGTCTTGATGCCGTAGTGCTCCACCACCGAAGTCCGCGACACCTTGCCGATGAAGCCCGGCCGAAACACGCGCCGGATAGCGCGTCCGGTATGATCCGGCCCCAGCGAAAAAAAGAAAGTGGCCCGGGCGTGGTGGCGTTGCAACACTTCAACCAGACGCGGAACCCCTTCGCGGGTGCCGCGGTAGGTATCAACATCTATCTTGAGAGCAAGGTGTTTAGGCAATATCAGTCCACCAGCCCGCGTGCCTCGCTGATTTGCCCGCGATATGCGTCAAAAATCTTGCGCAACGTATCCGCCATATTGATGGTTGGTTTCCAATCCAGTTCCTCGCACGTGTTGCTTATCTTGGGAACACGGTTCTGAACATCCTGATACCCCTTGCCATAATAGGCGTCCGAGGTCGTTTCCACGATCTTAACTTTTTGCGCGGAATCGCGATATTCAGGATATTCGTTCGCCAACTTGAGCATCATATCGGCGAGGTCGCGTATCGCGTAATTATTGGACGGGTTGCCAATATTGTAAATTTTTCCCGAGGCTATACCGTCCTTGTTTGCAATGATTTTCATCAATGCATCGATGCCGTCGTCTATATAGGTAAATGCCCGCTTTTGATGTCCGCCGTCCACCAGACTGATACTCTCGCCGCGCAGGATGTGGCCGAGAAATTGAGTCACCACGCGCGAACTTCCTTCCTTCGGCGTGTGGATCGAGTCCAGGCCCGAACCGATCCAGTTAAACGGCCTGAACAGGGTGAAGTTCAGTCCGTCCTGCATACCGTAGCCCCAAATCACGCGATCCATCAATTGCTTGGAGCATGAATATATCCAGCGCGGCTTGTTGATCGGACCGCATATTAATTCTGAATTTTCCGGATCGAATTCCTCATCGTGGCACATTCCATAGACTTCCGAGGTGGACGGAAACACCAGATGCTTTTTATATTTCACCGCCGCACGCACAATCGGCAGATTGGCCTCGAAATCCAGTTCGAACACGCGCAGCGGTTCTTTGACATAAGTTGACGGCGTGGCAATCGCAACCAGAGGAAGAATCACGTCGCATTTGCGAATGTGGTATTCCATCCACTCCTTGTTGATGGTGATATCCCCCTCGAAAAAGTGAAAACGCGGCTGATCCAGAAGATCCGTGATGCGCTCCGTGTTCATGTCCATTCCATACACTTCCCAATCCGTGGTGGCGAGAATGCGATTGGACAGATGGTGGCCGATAAAACCGTTCACGCCGAGAATCAAGACTTTTTTCATTTCATTTTCCTTAGCAATAATATTCCATCAATCCTCTCTCACGCCAGCGTGAGAGAGGATTACTTAAATTCAATTTGTTCAGTGCCGTATTGCGCTGCGAACGCTTCAGCACTCGTCTCAACCCCGTCCAGCTCGAAGCGCACCACGCGCAGCACCCCGCTGCCGCAAATTGCATAAGCCTTGCCTTCCCTTGCATAAAAAGCCGGCCGGGTTCCGTCCGCCGTGCATTTTGTCACAAGTGTTTGCAATATGCGCATGGAGTGTCCCATCAAGCGCGTAGTCGCGCCCGGATAGGGCGGTGCCACAGCCCGCACCAGATTGTGTATTTCAGGTGCGGATTGACTCCAATCAATAATCCCGTCTTCCGCTTTGCGTCCGCCAAAGTACGCTCCCTTGCTTAAATCCTGTTTTAGCGCCTGCGCTCTGCCCGCGAGCAAATCCGGCAAACAATTGTTCAAAGCCATTTCCGCCGCCACAGTCACTTTCCGGAATACCTCCAGCGCCGTGTCGTCGGGCAAAATCGGAACCGCCTGCTGCGCAACGATATCGCCGTTGTCCGGTTTCTCGGTCATGTAATGCAGCGTGCTGCCTGTCTCTGTTTCGCCCTTGATTATTGCCCAATTTACCGGAACCCTGCCGCGGTATTTGGGAAGCAGCGAACCGTGCATGTTAAGCGCACCGCGTTGGGGAATTTCCAGCAACTCGCGCTTGAGCATCTCGCGGTAATAGAACGAGAAATAAAAATCCGGCTGCATGGCCCGGATTTGCCCGATCACTTCGGGGGTATTCGGGTTATCCGGCGTTATCACCGGAATTCCGTGCAGTGCGGCCAGTTCAGCCACGCTGTCAAACCAGATCAATTCCTTCGGATTATCCCGATGCGTCACTACCAGCGCCACATCCACGCCATGTGCCAGCAATACGCTCAAACAGCGGCAACCGACATTGTGATACGCAAATACAACCGCCCGGCTCATAGGCTAGGCTCCGTGCCCGTTTCAGCCTTGTCCATGGCCCCCGCTTCGGCAGGCTCAGGACAGGCTTGTCCCTTATCCTGCTGTTCAAGTATTGCTTCGAGCAGATAACGCGGACGGTGGCGTACCTGTTGATAAATGCGTCCGATATATTCGCCCAACAGCCCGATCCCGAACAAAGTAATGCCGATCAGGAAAAAAGCAATGGCGAACAGCGTAAACAGCCCCTCCGCTTCCGGCCCCATAAATAGACGGCGCAACACCAGAAATACCACAAAGAAGCCGGACAGCAATGAAATCGCTATACCCAGCATGGAGAACATCTGCAACGGCACCAGCGAAAATGAAGTCATCAGATCGAAATTCAGACGGATGAGGCTATACAGCGAATATTTCGATTCCCCGGCCACGCGCTCATCATGCCCCACCACCACTTCCGCCGGATTGCGCGCAAAGCTATAGGCCAGCGCCGGAATAAACGTGCTTACCTCGCGGCAGGAATTGATCGCATCAATAATTCGCCGGTCGTAGGCGCGAAACATGCACCCCTGATCGGTCATCCTGATACGTGTAATGCGCTCGCGCAAACCGTTCATGGCCCGTGAAGCCACATGCCGCCACAAGCTGTCATTGCGCTGGCGCCGGATTGAGCCCACATAATCGTGCCCCTCGCCCATTTTTGCCAGCAATAATCCGATGTCTTCAGGCGGATTCTGTAAATCGGCATCGAGAGTAACCACACATTGCCCCCGGCTCTGCTCGAAAGCTGCCATGATCGCCATGTGCTGGCCGAAATTTCCGTTAAACAATATTACCCGTGTTACTTCCGGACGCGCCTGAAATTGCTCCCGCAAAATTGCGGCCGAGCGGTCGCGGCTGCCGTCATTGACAAACAAAATCTCGTAGGAGATGCCCAGCTTGTCCAAGGCCGGATAGAGCCTGTCAAACAGCGCCCGTAATCCCTGTTCTTCGTTATAAACAGGGATTACGACGGAAAGTTGTGGATTAGTCATGGGGCGGCATTCTACCGCAGTGAACGGTTTAGCGGAATTGTGAAATCAAAACGATTAGGACTTTAATTAACTCCCATTTTGATTTTCTGTTCAGAAATAGGCAGATCACATTCCACTTGACGTGTGTATTTTTTACACATATTATCTATATATGTGTGTATTTTACACACATTATTTATTGTTACATCGCAAAGATTTGCTACAAAATTATTCACAGAACTCATACTTTTTGTGTCCGATAAGTTGCATTCCTGATAAGGAGTAATCATGAAACTAAAAGCTCAGTTAGCCGAATTAATTCTTATGACCGGTGTTGCACTCGCACTGGTCGCGTGCAGCGGGGGAGGAAGTGTCCTGGGGTCGGTCGGTTCCGCCCTGAAAACAACGTTCAGCGGATCCGCCGTGGATGCAGCCATCGCCAACGCACAAATTACCATCACATCGGTTGCACCGCTGAATGATACGGGCGCAACCACTATAGGGACTTTCATGGCCAATGCCAGCGGCGTATTTACATCGAGTGTCACCTTGCCCGCCGGCGATGTACCGGTTTTTGGCAACGCCGTGGATCCCCATAATTCAGCCGTCGTGTTGAGCAGTTATTTGGGCCAATCTTCCGCACTTTCCGCCGCCTCCGGAGTATTGACCAGCGCCAACCTGCCGGATCTGGATATTACTCCGGTTACTACTGCCGCCCTGGCCGTCTATTTTGAAGTGAATGGTCAAAGCTACACCAGCCTGACGCCCGCAACCTATGCCACAAACTTGCAGAATTTCAATAGCGATATTTTAGCCATTGCGGCTGCAATCAAGGCAGTGGGCGACAATTTATGCACCCCCTCAATCACCGTTAGCTCAACTACCAATCTGGCCGCCAGCATTGCGTTCGCGTCCAACCTGAGCGGCGGCAACTCCACGACGCTTGCCACAGCGGCAACTATTCTGGGAGGAAATTGCGCGACCGTGCTGGCTTCTCTTCCGCAACGTATTTCGGCGGATCCGGTTTTCAGTCCGGGTTTATATGTCGGAGATGTAATTGACGCTGGCGTTTCATGCGTAGTCTCCGGCGTACCCGCAGTCACGCCAGGCACATCCGGCACCGCAGCAGGAACGTATACTCTGGAAAGCGTCGTTGCCGAGAGCGGATGGAGCACGACTGCTGCCAGCGCTGTAACACCCAATCCGGCAAGCATTTTTACCGATACCACGGTTGCGGTCGATTCAAGCGGAATCATTTCATCGACTGACGGCCTCGTGAGCGGAACGATGGTGGGCAACCTCATTACGTTGACAGTCACTGACGGCACCCAACAATACAGTTTGCGGGGAAAAGTCGGCGTAGTTCAAACCACGCTGGTTTCGGGCGGAACGGCTTATTCTATTCAGGGCGGGGGAACCAACACGTCCAGCGGTGTGCTGACCAACTTTACAGCAGTACTCGCATCAGCCGGAACTTCGCCGGTATGGAATGGCAATACCGCGCCAACCACCACCATTTGCCCCAGCGGCGACTTCCCGGTCCGTTTGGATGCCTATGGCTCAGGTATCGGAGGGGGGGGCGTCAGTGAATGCATTCTGCCCAATGCCAACGGCTGGAGCATGAGCGCTTCCACACAATCCGTCGCTTCCATTGGGGATCATAATAATTCGTCAACACCGCCCGGCCTGAGTGCCCCGACATGGAGTGAAGTATCAACCGATGCTCCCTTTATTCTCAGTGCCGCCAACGCCAGCTTTACCGGCAACGGAACGGCGTCAACCGGGACAATGTACTACGTCATGGGCTCCGCATCCGTTGTATTTGCCAACACTACGGGAAACAATCTGCTGGGCATGAACGGCAATTCACTTACCCGACTTACTGAATCAGTGGTTTCAACCGCAACGACGGCAGGCGGATCATCCCTGCCCGGCATAATGGGCAATATTGGCAATCAGAATAGAAGTTTTCACTAACTGACTGGAATAACATGGCAAGGTGCCGAAATACCCGGTGCCTTGCATGAAATACATCAGTCAGCA
>Ga0265327_10000637_pt1 | contig 57211 bp, 59 predicted proteins | sample 41621metaG_FD_202089 | JGI IMG/M metagenome (GOLD analysis project Ga0265327, IMG submission 202089) | Rhizosphere microbial communities from Carex aquatilis grown in University of Washington, Seatle, WA, United States - 4-16-21 metaG | ecosystem: Host-associated > Plants > Roots > Rhizosphere... | reverse complement strand
TGACCACGGGCGGACAAGTCAGAAGAAGGGCACGAAGCCAGCCTTGGCAGGGGTCACACTCGTGATCACCGGTTACAGCCCAACACGATCAGGGCCGCAAATGAAGTCTCACAGCCTTGGCAGATCGACGACTGGATCTCGACTAACCTATTCCGGATTTTCCACTGCTCTAAAGCTTTTCGATGGGGAGTCCGCCTAGCGCCAGCAGCGTGATGCGACCGATGTCGCCGCCGAAGTCGAACACGATGCGCTCGGTCGGGCCGGCGCCCTCTTTCGAGACGACCTTGCCCATGCCGTACTTCGCATGGGTCACCCGATCGCCCACATCCAGGTGCACCTGATTGTTGCGCGGCCGACTCGTCGCCGCGGAACCGCGCCCGAACGAGGCGGAACCACCTGAGCTGTAGGACGATTCGCCGAAGACTCCGCGCGGACCGGAATCCCGCCGGTCGCCCCAACTCGAACGCCGCGGCTCCGTACGTCGCCAGTCGATCAGATGCTGCGGAATCTCTTGCAGGAAGCGCGATTCCGGGTTGGCGACAGGTTGTCCCCACGCCGAACGCACCATGGCCCGGGTGACGTACAGCAGCCGCCGGGCCCGGGTGATCCCGACATACGCCAGCCGACGCTCCTCGCTCAGCTCGGCCGGATCGCCCAGTGCCCGCAGATGCGGGAACTGCCCGTCTTCCCAGCCGGTCACGAAAACCGCCGGGAACTCCAGGCCTTTCGCGGTGTGCAGCGTCATCAACGTGACCAGACCAGCCCCTTCGTCGGGCACCTGGTCGGCATCGGCGACGAGCGACACCCGCTCGAGGAATGCCGCCAGGGAACCCGGCTCGGGCTCCCCATCGGCGGGATCCGGAATATCTCCGGAGTTCACCAACTCGGCCGCGTCGATGCTGAATTCCCTTGCCACCGAGACCAACTCGTTGAGGTTGTCCAGCCTGGCACCATCTTGGGGATCACTGGAATCCTCCAGCGATTCCCGGTAGCCGGTGCGGCCGACGATGGCATCGACGAGATCTCCGATGTCTCCGGCCTCAGTGCCCGAGTCGATGACCGCGATATCGTCCGCACCGTGGGTGAGCAGGAAGTCGTTCCGCAGCCCTTCGATCAGCTCGACGAAGCCGCCGATCTGCTTGACCGCCCGCGTATTGAGCAGTGCCACTTTGCCTTCAGCGCCATCCAGCAGCGCTTGATAGAAGCTGACCCCGTGGTTCTCGGCGTGCACCGCCAGGCAGGCCTCGGCGCGATCACCGATCCCCCGCCGCGGCGTGTTCAGGATGCGCCGCAGGCTGACCGCGTCGTCGGGGTTGGACACCACCCGCAGGTAGGCGACCACGTCGCGCACCTCTTTACGCTCATAGAATCGGACGCCACCGACGACCTTGTACGGGATGCCGAGCCGGATGAACACATCCTCCAGGGCCCGCGAGCCCGTGTTGGTCCGGTAGAACACCGCGACGTCGCCGTAGTTGTATTCGCCACGGCCCGAAAGTGATTCGATCTCGCTCGCGATGAACGCGGCCTCATCCCGGTCACTGTCGGCGACATAGCCGACGATGAGATCGCCGTCGCCGGAGTCGGTCCACAGCTTCTTCTCGCGCCGACCCGAGTTACGCGCGATAACCGCGTTGGCGGCCGACAGGATCGTCTGCGTGGAGCGGTAGTTCTGTTCCAGCAGAATGGTTTCCGCATTCGGAAAATCGCGCTCGAATTCTTCGATGTTGCGGATCGTGGCGCCGCGGAAGGCGTAGATCGATTGGTCGGCGTCGCCGACGACACACAGTTCGGACGGCGCCACCCCGCCGGTCGAGTCGGTCCCGACCAACTCGCGAACCAGCACGTACTGCGCGTGATTGGTGTCCTGATACTCGTCGACCAGAACATGACGGAACCGTCGCCGGTAGTACTCGGCGACCTCCGGATGGGCCTGCAGGATGGCGACCGTCTCACCGATCAGGTCGTCGAAATCGAAGGCGTTGGCCGCCCGCAGACGCTGCTGATACTGGGTATAGATCTTCGCCAGGACCTGCGCCGCCTGATCGGAATCGTTCTCCGCATCGGTGTTCGCCTGCTCCGGGCCGATCAATTCGTTCTTGAGATTCGAGATGTGCACCGCGACACCGCGCGGGCTGAACTTCTTCGGGTCGAGGTCCAGATCGCGAATGATCATCGCGAGCAGCCGCTTGGAATCGTCGGAATCGTAGATCGAGAAGTTCGAATTGATCGATTCGATCAGCCCGGCCTGCGCCCGCAGGATCCGCACACAAGTGGAATGGAACGTCGACACCCACATCCGCGAACCGCGCGGCCCAACCAGGGTGATCACCCGCTCCCGCATCTCGGCGGCCGCCTTGTTGGTGAAGGTGATGGCGAGGATCTCGCCCGGACCCACCTCGCGCTGCTCGAGCAGGAAGGCGATACGCCGAGTGAGGACCGCGGTCTTGCCCGACCCGGCCCCGGCGACGATGAGCAGCGGCGAGCCGCTGTGCAGCACCGCCGCCCGTTGCTGCGGGTTGAGTCCGTCGAGGAGTTGCTCGGCACGAGCACTCAGCTCGTCAGAGCGCAGATTGCCGCGAGCCAGACCTGGCAGCGCAGGCGCGGCCGAGGGGGCAGAAGTCGATCTCATCGTCTGATCACGCTACCCGCTTCGTCGGACAGACCGGCACAACCGACCGGCCTCCGGCCTTCCCGGCACAACCGACCGGCCTCCGGCCTTCCCGGCACAACCGACCGGCCTCCGGCCTTCCCGGCACAACCGACCGGCCTACCAAGGCGGACGCAACGATCACACCGCCGGCCCGACGCCCGAGCCGATCGCGATCGTGCCCAGATGCAATCGCAGGCCCGGAGTCTGCGGAGCGATCTGCACGTCGCGTCCGCCGCCATCGAATTGGATGTACAGCACATGCAGGCCCGGCTGCACCGGAGCCACCACCTGGTGGCCATCCACCGTGCCGACAGCCACCTCGCCGGCACGGTCGGCGCAGTACGGAATCTGTGCCACCCAGGTCAGCGCCAGCAACGGCCCGTCCAGCCGGCGCTGCACCGAACCGGACACCTCCGGAACTCGGCAGGAGCCGCCGTGCTCCGCGGCCTGACGCACCGGATAGATCGCTCCCGGCCCCAACCGGCCGTGATCGTCGAGATACCAGAGCTCGTCGGCCCATCGGCTGAACTTCGGCCGATGCGGCAACGCCGCGAAGACGTGCGAGACCAGGTTGTTCGGGTAAGCGAGCGGAGCCAGGACAAGCGCCGGCACCGTTTGATCGATCATCCGAGAATCCCGTTTATCCGCCAACGACTTTCGAGCGGTGTCCAGGTACTGCTGAGTTCCCTGTTGATGCCAGGCGTCGGCGAACCGCGCGGTCGACACCACCGACGCGACCACCGCGAGCGCGACCGCCAGACCGACCACCAGCTGCGCTGTCCGTCCCGCAGCGGCAACGCCCGCACGCCGCGGAGCACCGATGATCAACGCCAGGCCGAAGGCGCATACCAACGCGCTGTCCGGCAGATACCGATACGTCTGGGCCAGCTCCAGCACGGTCCCAGCCGAACTACGCTGCCACAGCACCACCAGTTGGGCGATGATCACGTAGCCGGCGACCGCCGCCATCGTCAAGACCGCATCGACCCGAGTCCGCCACGCCCACAACCCGATTGCGGCGAGCGTCAACCAGCCCAGGATCAGCAGCCAGCCCGGCGGGAGCGCCACCGGCGGGGTCTGCCCCCACCCCGACAGCCAGCGCAGCGGCCCGCCGACCGACGCCCCGGCGACCCCCTGGTTCAGCGAACGCCAGACCAGCAGCCAGGTCTGCCGCAGTTGATGCCCGCCCGGCCGATCGGCCACCACGGCCAGGTAGGCGAGGATCCAGCAGAGCGCGATCGCGACCATGGAAAGCCACAGGCCCGCAGCACCTTTCCAGGCCGAAGCGAGTCCGCGCACGGGCCTGCGCTCCCCGGCAGCCGCCAGCCTGCCGTGCTGCCACAGCGCGGCGGCGGCGAGCGCGATCGGCAGGATCGCCAGCGACTTCTCGAAGAATCCGAGCGCGAGGAGGAAGACCACGGCTGATCGGGCGACCAGGAGCCGACGACGACGAGGGTCGTCGGTCCCGCTCAGCGCGATCGCGTCGGCGACGATCCAGCCCGCGGCCGCCTGCATCGGCAAGGTGTTGAGCGCGGCCGCCCACCAGGCCCCCGCGGGCACCGTCAGCGTCGAGAAGAGATAGAGCGCAAAGGGCGCAAACACGGCCGGCGAATCGCACAGCGCGCGGAGGCCGCGCCAGACGCCGAAGGCAGCGAGCGCCTGCAGCACCACGATGCTCACCGCCGCCGCCGGCCACGACAACGGCGCCACCTTGGTGACGAGCGACGCCGTCCAGAACGCCAACGGCATGAAATGCCCGTCGTGGTCATAGACCATCAGATCCCACGACCACAGCGAATGGGTGCCGGCCCGACCGAACAGGATCAGGTCGTCCCAGTAGAAACCTCCGGAAGCGAGCACATCCACCCGCACCCCGAGCGCCACGACGGTCGCGACCACCGCGACCGCGGCCAAATTCATCGACCGGTGGCGATCGGACCAGCGCGTCAGGATCGGGCGCAGCATCGGGCCAGTCTGTCACGCACCCCCAGACGGCAACGGCCTTGCCGTGCGGACCGTAAGCTCGTTCCCGTGAGCAAGGAGATCGAGACCGCCTACAACCTCGGCTCGGACGTCGACGAGCTGCCCGAAAGCATCGACGAGCTGCGGCTGGAGATCGACCGGCTGGACGCGATCATCCTGGCCGCGATCAAACGGCGCACCGCGGTGTCGAAGAAGGTCGGCAAGACGCGCATGGCGTCGGGCGGACCAAAATTGGTACACAGCCGCGAGATGGCCGTCCTGCAGCGCTTCAGCGAGCTCGGGCAGGAAGGCCACACCCTGGCCATGCTGTTGCTGAGATTGGGTCGCGGGCCCCTCGGCCGATAGGCCGGAGTGCATGCGACCCCGCCGCTAAGTAATGTCTGTCACATGACTGCCGACCGCAACGATCCCGAGTTCGACATCACCGGAACGCACGCGTGGCAGGAACTTTCGGCGCAACAGCCGCATATGTACGCCATGCACCTGCGCGAGGTGTTCGCCGTAGACCCCCAGCGCGGCGAGGATCTCGTCATCGAAGTCGGCGACCTGCACATCGACTACTCCAAGCATCGGGTGCTGCGCGAGACCCTGGAGCTGCTCCTGCAGCTGGCGCGTGAGGTCGGCCTCGAAGACAAACGCGACGCCATGTTCTGGGGCGAGCACATCAATACGTCCGAGGATCGGGCAGTGCTGCACACCGCGCTCCGGCTGCCCACCGATGCCACGCTGAAGGTCGACGGACAGGACATCGTTCACGACGTCCACGAAGTCCTGGACGCGATGGGCGACTTCACCGATCGAGTGCGCAACGGCTCCTGGACCGGGCATACCGGCAAAAAGATCCGCAGCGTCGTGAACATCGGCATCGGCGGCAGCGACCTCGGCCCGGAGATGGTCTGCCGTGCACTGCGCGCATATGCCGATCCCGATATCCGCTGTCACTTCGTCTCCAACGTCGACCCAGCCGATCTCCTCGCCACATTCGACCAGCTCGATGCGGAGACGACGTTGTTCATCGTCGCGTCCAAGACGTTCACCACGCAGGAAACGATCGTCAATGCCACCGCCTCGCGCAACTGGCTGCTCCGCGAGCTCGAAGTGGTCGACGATGCCGCCGCTACCGCGGACGCGGTAGCCAAACACTTTGTGGCAGTGAGCACCAACGCCGAGAAGGTCACCGAGTTCGGGATCGACACCGCCAACATGTTCGGCTTCTGGGACTGGGTCGGCGGACGGTACTCGGTCGACTCGGCCATCGGGCTGTCGGTGATGTGCGCTATCGGTCGCGAACAATTCGCCGAATTCCTGCACGGATTCAACGTGATCGACCGGCATTTCCGGACCGCGCCGCTGCATCGCAACGCGCCGGTGATCCTCGGCCTGATCAGCCTCTGGTACTCGAACTTCTGGGACGCGCAGACCCGCGCGGTACTGCCCTACTCCAATGACATGTCGCGGTTCCCGGCGTACCTGCAGCAGCTGACGATGGAATCGAACGGCAAGTCGGTGACTGTGAACGGTCACCATGTCACCACCGAGACCGGCGAGATCTTCTGGGGTGAGCCGGGCACCAACGGTCAGCACGCCTTCTATCAGCTGCTGCACCAGGGCACCCGGATGATCCCGGCCGATTTCATCGGATTCGCCTCGCCCACTGAGGATTTGCTGACCGACGACGGTACCAGCATGCACGACCTGCTGATGGCGAACTTCTTCGCGCAGACCGCGGTGCTGGCGTTCGGCAAGACCGCCGACGAGGTCGCCGCGGATGGGGTCGACAGCAAGGTGGTGGCGCACAAGGTGATGCCCGGCAATCGCCCGACGACGTCGATTCTGGCGCCGAAGCTCACCCCGTCAGTGCTCGGACAGCTGATCGCCCTCTACGAGCATCAGGTGTTCGTCGAAGGCGCGGTGTGGGACATCAACAGCTTCGATCAGTTCGGCGTCGAGTTGGGCAAGGCACAGGCCAGCCGGCTGCTGTCGGTGATCACCTCTGCCGAACCGCCTGCTACCCAATCGGATTCGTCCACCGATCGGATGGTGCGCTGGTACCGCGGGCAACGCGGCCGCGCCCAGTAGCGCGCTGACGCGCCTTCGCTACTCGTCCTCGGCCTGCGCCACGAGCTCGGCGGCGGCCACCAACAGGTAGTCGTAGAGATCGGTCGGCTCGGTGACGCGCTCGGCTGGATCTCCACCGGCGAACACGTAGTCGACGGTCGGCACGAACGTTCCCATTGCCAGCTCGGATATGCCGGTGGCGCTGCGCCATTGGTCGAACCCGTCGCCGCCGACGAACTCCACGATGCCGCCGGAGACGAGGTCATCGTTGAACTCGTCGAGCGAACAGATGTCGCCGACCTCGCCGCTGGGGACGTCGAAGGCGAAAACCGTGTCCGACTCATCCTCCGTGACAGCGAAATACACGACACCGGACCAGTCATGGCCGAAACAGGTGACGTCGTCCCGATCCAGAAGATCGGCGAGCAACCCGCCGAGGCGCTCCGCCCGTTTGCGGCCATAAAGCTGGAACGCACCATCGCCGTATATCTGCCCCTGCTTCTTCGACACGGCGTCAGCGTAAGCGTTGCATCCATATCCGCCGATCGCACGCGCCGGGCGGGTGTCGATCATCTGATGACAAGCCGGGCACAGCCGATGTGCGCTATGCGACGATCTAGGCCTTGAGCCCGTCGTCCGAGGCACCGAAAGGCCGAACCGTGAGCAACCCCTTCGATCCGACACAGCAGCATCCGCAGAATCCGGAGGGTTCCGGCGACGAGCCGACGCAGTTCGTGCCGCCACAAGGCCAGCCCGGGCAGCCATTCGGCCAGCAGCCGCCGGTGCCGCCGCAGCCCGGCCAACCGGTCCCGGGTCAGCCGTGGCCGGGCCAGCAGCCCTACCCCGGCCAGCAATATCCGGGTCAGCAGTATCCGGGTCAGCAACCGTATCCCGGCCAGCCCTACCCCGGCGCACCGCAGCAATCCGCCGGATACCCCGCCGGATTCGGTGGCGCCACGCCGCCACCCGGGATGCCGCCCGCACCTGGCGGATACCCCGGTCAGCCCGGCGGCCAACCGCCGAACAACGGCAAGAAGGCCTGGCTGATCGGCGGCGGGGTCGCCGTGGTGGCGATCATCGCCGTCGTGGCGGTTGTGCTCGCGATGACGCTGGGCGGCAGCGATGGCAAGAAGCAGAAGCCGGCGCCCACCGCGGCCGCCAAGGAACTACTGCTGACTCAGGCCGACTTCCCGCATCTGGACGGCGGGGACTTCACCCTCAACGACCCGAACACCGACAGCTCGACTGACAGCGACACGTCGCACATGGTCTCGGACAATCCGGAATGCCAGACACTCATCAACGCCGACAAGGGCGATGACTCATCGGTCGACCAGCAGTCGGCCGACCTCGACGCCGACAGCAGCGGCGGCTCGTCCGGCCTCGACGACCGCACCTATAGCGCTGAAGTCAAGAAGACGATCGACCCGGACTACACCACCAACTTCGACCACATCCTGTCCAGCTGCGGCTCGTTCAGCATTTCGATGACGAGCTATGACGTCAAGATCAAGGGCGACGTCACGATGAAGCGCCTGAAGGTCGACGGAGTCGACGGCGATTACAACGGCGTCGAGATGGACATGACCATGCGGCCCGACGACTCGTCGTCCGACATGACCATCAACGCCAAGATGTACATGCTGTTGGGCGTCGACCGCAGCGTGTCGTACTCGGTGAACTTCCAGCGAATGACGTCCGACGGCAGCGCGGATGCCGACTCCGACGTCAACACGAACCTCGCGTCGATGATGAACAAGCAGCGTCAGAAGATCCTCGACGCTTCCTGACGCCCGCACCGGGCATCGCCGGCAAGGGACTGCGCCGAGCCACCAGCTGGATCAGCGGACCGATGGCGATCGCGTAGAGAACCGTGCCGATCCCCAGCGGGCCGCCGAGCAACCATCCGACCAGCACGACGGTCAACTCGATGGTGCTGCGCACCAACCGAATCGAGCGGCCGGTCCGACGCACCAACCCGGTCATCAGCCCGTCCCTCGGACCCGGTCCCAGATCGGCGCCGATGTACATCACCGTGGCGACCGCATTGAGGACGATGCCACCGAGCATTAACGCGACCTTGGCCCACCACTGCTGGGGCGATCCGATCACCGGCCACATCAGGTCGATCACCGTACCGATCAGGACCACGTTGCAGACGGTGCCCAGGCCCGGTCGTTGCCGGATCGGCGCCCACGCGAGTAGCACCAGCGCAGCGACGACGATCGACACCACGCCGACGCTCAACGGGCTGTGCAGTGCGACTCCCTCGTGCAGCACGTCCCAGGGCATCGCGCCGAGGCCGGAGCCCAGCAGCATCGCCGCGGACAGCCCGTAGAGGAACAGTCCGGCGAAGAGCACTGCGATACGGAGCGTCCACGGGCCGACGCCGCGGCCCCACCCGGCGCGGACGCCCCGACGCGGATCGCTCGTCGGTTCGGCAATGGGTGGAGCGGCCGTCGTCGTGATCATGTCGCCATCTTGCCGATCACTGGACTTCCAATACATAGCCAGTTGCCAGATGCTGGCATTACTGGACTGGAATTATCAGGCCAGTACGCCCAGACTGGCCTGATGCCGTCCTCAGTCAGCGCCGCATCCCTCGCACGACACCTGCGCTCCCTGCATCACGAAGCCGACGCCCGGCCCACTTACCAGGCGCTCGCCGACGGTATCCGGCAGATGCTCCTCGACGGCCGGATCAGCATCGGCGCATCGCTACCCAGCGAACGCCAACTGGCACAGGCACTCGGCGTCAGCCGGACCACCGTGACTGCCGCGTATGCGCAGCTGCGCGACCGGCGCTATCTCACGAGCCGCCAGGGCGCGCGCTCGGTCCTGTCCCTGCCCGAGGTCGGGACCCGCGCCCCGGCCCGCGCCAATGATCCGGACGAGACCGGCTACCTGAACCTCGACTGGGCCGCGCCGGCCGCGCCGCCCGGCGTCTTGCACGAGCTGTATCAGCAGGCGCTCGAGTCCCTCCCGCACTATCTGTCCGGCAGCGGGATCGCACCGCACGGCATCCAGCCGCTGAGACAGGCAGTCGCGCAACGGTTCTGCGATCGCGGCGTCGAGACCACCGCCGACCAGATCTTGATCACCAGTGGCGCCCAGGCGGCCAACCGGCTCCTGCAGGAAGTGCTGATCACGCCTGGCGACCGCATTCTGGTCGAACACCCCACCTACTTCGGCGCCGTCGACGCGATCGCTCGCAGCGCGGCCCGCCCGGTGGCGGCGCCGCTGCATCCGGACGGCTCCGGACCGGACGGCGGCTGGGACTTCGACACCATCGAGCGCGCGCTACGCCGCGACACCCCGCGAATGATGTTGTCACTACCCGACTTTCACAATCCCACCGGTCTGCTACTGCCGGACGCGTCGCGGGCCGGATTCGCGGCCCTGACCGCACGCCATCGCACCAGCCTGGTCATCGACGAGACCATGTGCGACCTGGCACTCGACGGCCCGCCACCGACATCGATGGCCGCTTACGGCTCACCGGCCGACGTGATCATCCTCGGCTCGATGTCCAAGACATTCTGGCCGGGGCTGCGGATCGGCTGGATCCGGGCCGACCGCGATCTGATCGGCCGTCTGGCGATCGCCCGCGCGGCAATGGATCTCGCATCGTCGGTGATGGAGCAGTTGGTGGCCACGACGGCGCTCGCCGCCATCGACGATGTGATCGCGGTGCGGCGCAATCAGTTACGCGAGTCCAGAGCGGCTGCCCGGGTCGCCCTGTCGGCGGCGATTCCGGGCAGTCGAATCAGCCAGGGACGCGGCGGTATCAGCCTGTGGGTCCGGCTGCCCGATCCGCTGAGCACAGCCACCGCCAGTGCCGCCTCGGCACTCGGGGTACGCATCTCCCCGGGCACGCGGTTCGGGATCGACGGCAGTTTCGAGCATTACCTGCGGGTGCCCTATACCCAGCCCGCCGACCGCCTGGTGACGGCGATCGAACTGCTGGGCACCGCATACCGCAGCGTGCATTCGGGCGCGGCACCGGCGCCGGTGCACCACTCGGTCCTGATCTGACCCGCCGACCGGACACCGACGTTCAGACCATGCGGCGGGTGACGTTGTCGGGCAGGTAACGCAGCGCGGCGTCGATACCGGTCCACGGCCACTTGGGAACCACAGCTCGCTGCGGCTCGGCGTCGATAGCGGCGACCAGCGCCCGCACGCCCGTCTCGGTGTCGACCTTCATCTTGGTCTTGACCCCGCGATTGATGTCGGTCTCGATGTACCCGGGCAGGATCACGCTGACCTTGATCGGCGAACCCGCCAGCTCGGCCTGCAGCCCCTGCCCCAGTGCCGCGAGACCCGCCTTGGACGCCGAGTACGCGGCCTGCGCCTTGGGCATCCCGCGGACCGCCGACATCGAACTGATCAGCACCAGATGACCGGCGTTCTGCGCGCGAAAGATCTCCATCGCGGCCTCGATCTGCGCCAGCGCCCCAACGAGATTCGTCTGCACTGTCTCGATGTTGGCGTGCGCCTTGCCGGTACCGATCGGTGCGCCCTTACCGAGCCCCGCATTCACGATCACCCGGTCGAGCCCACCCAACTCATCGGCGATGGACTGGAAAACAGTAGGGACGATGTCGATCTCGGTGACATCGAGCCGTTCGATGGCGACGGCCGCGGCGGCCGCACGCAGCTCGACCGCGAGGTCGGCCAGCAGCGCCTTGCGACGGGCCACCAACCCCAACGACTTGCCGCGCGCCGCATAGGCGCGCGCCATTCCCTCGCCCAGGCCGGAGCTGGCACCCGTGATCAGAATCTTGTTGCGCTGCGGCATCTTACTCACGGGTGCCAGTCTGTCAGACCGACCGCTGATAGCTCCGGAAAGCCTGCGTGGCCAGCGCGATCATGACCACCATCGCCGCCGCGAGCAGACCTAAATGGATGCCGACACTGCCCCAGTCGGGCGATGATGACAACGCCTGCCGCCCGACCTGGACCGCCCACTCGAACGGGTTGTACTTGGCCACATTCCGCACCCACGACGGCGAGAGCCGAGTATCCATGATCGCCGAACTGAGGAACATCAGCGGCATGATCAGCAGCTGCGAAATGCCGATCAACGCCTCGTGCTGCCTGGTCAGCAGCGCGACGACATTGGACAGCGCACTGAATATGGCGGTCAGCAGGACCGTCGCCACCAGCAGCACGATGATTCCGACGGCCCCGCCGGGGTATTGGGCACCGCACAGCGCGGCGACCACCAACACGATGCCGGCCTGGATCACCGTGCAGATCGACTGATACACGATCGTCGACATGATCATGGCGGTCCGGTTGGTCGGCGAGGTGAGCAGGCGTGCCATCACCCCGCGCTCCATGTCCTGGATGTACGACGTGCCGGCCCAGGAGGATCCGAACATCGCCGTCATCATCACCACTCCGGGGACCATGAAGCTGATGTAACCGCCTGGCGGAGAGTCGAATCCCGGCAGATCAACGATGTTCTTGAACAGCTGCCCGAACAACAGCAGCCAGATCATCGGCTGCACGATGGTCATGATGAGGAATACCGGCATTCGCCGCAGGGTGCGCAGCGGCCGTCCCGTCAGTTGCACGGTATGGGTCACCGCGGTGGCCAGGCCGCCCCCGGGTGCGGGGCGCAGATCGACAGTCATTTCACGCCTCCCTCGGCACCGGCGGCGACCAGGCTTCGGCCGGTATGCCGCAGATAGACGTCGTCCAGACTCGGCCGGGCAACCGTGGCCGATGCCACCGCAACCCCTCGAGAATCCAACTCTGCCAACAGCTTCGGCAGCACCTCACCACCTCGATCAGCGCGTGCCCGGATTGTCGATCCACAGACCTCGACCTCAAGCAGCTCCGATGTCGCCAGCAGTCCGGCGGCCTGCTGCGCCGACCCCAGAATGTCGACGATCACGGTGTCACCGCGCAGCTGATTCTTCAGCTCGTCGGCACTGCCCTCGGTGACGATGCGGCCACCGTCCACGATGGCGATTCGATCGGCCAGCCGATCCGCCTCGTCGAGGTAGTGCGTCGTCAACAGAATCGTCATGCCCTCCCCGGCGGCGAGCCGCTCGATCTCGGCCCACATCTGCGCCCGCGCGTCCGGATCGAGACCCGTTGTCGGCTCATCGAGGAACAGGACTCGCGGCCGGTGCATGATGCCCAGCGCCACATCGAGTTTGCGGGCCATGCCGCCGCTGTAGGTCTTCACCAGCCGGTCCGCGGCGTCGGCCAGGCCGAACATGGTCAGCAGCTCATCCGCGCGTGCCCGGGCTTGCCGGCTGGACATGCCATGGATGCGTCCCGACAGCACCAGGTTCTCCCGGCCGGTGTCCATTGGTTCGGTAACCGGTTGTTGCGCAACGAATCCGATGGTCCGACGCACCGCATCCGGCCTCGCGACGACATCGATTCCAGCGACCTCGGCCCGGCCCGAATCGGGCTTCGCCAACGTCGACAGGATCTTGGCCGTGGTCGACTTGCCGGCGCCGTTGGGGCCGAGCAACGCGAAGACGGTTCCGCTGTCCGCGGCGAATGTCACGCCGCGCAGCGCTTCGACGGGCGGCTTGCCACGCCCGATTCGATATGTTTTGTGCAGGTCGTCTGCCTGCATGCCGATAGGGCTCATCATGCTCCTCACAGGGGTGAGCGAACGCGAAGCCCGTATAGTCGTATACGGCTTCCAGGGATGTCACAGCGTCCGCTCGCGGATGTTTCTCTTCGAAGTCCGGCCCGGATGCTGCAACATCCGGGCCACTCTCATTTCTGCAACTTGCTGGTGTCGATACCTCCAAACATCGGTAGTTGCGCCGCGATCTCAGCGAAAGTCATGCCGACAGAACGCATCTGATGCACCTGCCGCCATTGGTCCTGCTCCGGATACGTACCGGCGGCCAGCTGATCGACAACGCCCGCAACGAATTCACGCTCGGCACGCATCATCGCCAGTGCGTAGCGGCCCTCGATCAGGAAGAGCTCCGGAAGATTCGCGGAGCTCGCCAGCTCGCACATCTCGTCAGCGAAGACGATCTGCTCATCGATCCGGTCGAGCCGATGCCGCAGCAGCCCCAGCACGTCATCGGGCTCCAGCATCGGCAGGAACGACAGGCCCGCCTCGAACTGCGGATACTCTTTCGCCGGTTCGGAGATCAACGCACGCAGCCAGTCGATCGCCTCGGCCTTGCCCTCAGGCGTGATCGCATAGACGGTCCGCTCGGGCCGGTTCCCGTCGCGCTCGGTCTGGGATTCCTCGATCAGGCCATGCTTGGCAAGGTTCTTGATCACCGCGTACAACGACCCGAAGTTCAGCCGAATGCTGCCCTCCTTGCCGCGTTCGCGCAGCGTAGTGGTGATTTCGTACGGATACATCGGCCGCTCGGTCACGCAGCACAACACCGCCAGTGCCAACGGGTTCGATCGCCGGTACGCCATACTCACCTCCAAATACTCTAGTTAGAGTACTCGCCTCAGAGTTATCGGTCCAGCCCCGCGGTGATCGGATTCGGCCGCATGATCGCACCGCGCTGGGTCACGGATGGCTCAGGAACCCGGCGATCATCGCCTGGGCGCGCGGCGCCCCCGTCACGGTGATGTGACCGTGCCAGCGGAACAACCGCAGATGGCTCTGGGGGATGACTTCGGCCGTCTCCGCGAATAATTCGCGACCGTAGAAACGGTCCCGTGCGCCGGCAACGATCAGGGTCCTCGCCTGGATCGGTCGACGACATCGAGCCAGGTCGAAGGCGTCTTCGGCGGCGAGAGTGACAGCAAGATCCGTCGCCGTCGCCGCGTCGGGGACCACATGCCGGGCCGCCGTCCAGCCCAGCACTCGCGCGGGCAGACCCAACCCCCATGGGGCGATGTCCGAGGCGGCGAGTCCGACTGCGGCGCGGGTCCGCCCCGCGCATAGGTGTGCGGCCATTCGCCCCTGTACCGAACGACCCACGGAACCGAGTCGACAGGCAGTGCTGACCAGGACGAGCCGCCGGACCGTGTCCGGATGGTCGGCAGCGAGCTGCTGGGCGATGCTCCCGCCGGTCGACGTGCCGAGGATGTCAACCGGACCATCGAGGTCGGCCCGGATGGCATCGGCGTACTCGGCCGCCAGATCACTCATGCTCATCCCTCGCGGAAGATCGGCACGGCGATTGAGCACGATCAGCCGACGATCCGCGGCCAGTCGACGCAGCGGGTCAAGGGCGCCGCGGACGAGCACATCGCTGTCGACACCGGTGGTCGGCCACAAGCCGGCGCACACGACGACGGGGCGTCCCGAACCCACGGCCGCGTAAGGGATCTTGCCGACCATGCCACGTTCGGTCTCCATCGGTTCACCGTATCCAGGGTCAGTCCGCTATCCAGGGTCAGTCCACTGTCGCAGTGATCGGATTCGGCCGGACCGTCGCGCCCCCTGGCAGCTGCGCCACATATCGACCCGAACCCCAGCGGAACGCCCGCCCAGGAATCGGATAGTCGGTGCTGATCAGGTGGGCCCCACCGGCCAGCGCGGCGGCCGGACGCGCCATGTCGTCGGCCCGCGCCGTCGAGACCGGCTCATCGGCACGGGTACGAACCAGATAGCCGGCGCGAGCCAGTTCGGCGATCTCCCCCGCGTACGCGCCTCGCGGGTCGTTGCGCATCAGCATCGCCGCATCGTCGTCACCCGGCCCCGGGCAGGTGAACGCCGCCCTGCCCAGCAGGCTCGGCCGACCACGGACGTATCGCCGTCGGACCTGCGGCGGGCAGTCCAGGAAGCACAGCACCTTCCCGCGGACGTCGTCGACGAGCGGCCAGCCGACCTGACGCACCGACCGCGCCAAAGTCATTCCCGAGCTTCTTATCTCGTCCGGAGTGAGCAGTCGATCGATGCCCAGTCGATCACGCAGTACCGCGTCCAGCTCGTCCAGTGTCGCAGCGGTCCAGCGCGGGACCGCCACTCCGCCCAGCAGCCGAGACCATGGCCAGTTCCCCTTCAGTTCCAGCTGCAGAAAGATCGGAACATGTCGCGGATTCACGGCCGACCAGGACGCGATCTCGGCAAGCGCGCCGGCCAATGTCGGACTACCCGTTCGATAGTCGGCATCGGGCGCATGCATCACCTTGAAACCCGATTCGCCCCACAGCGATTCCGGACGACGCCCGCGTCCGGACCATTTGCGGGCGAGCGGATATGCGTAGCGGCCGTCCGGGTCGGGGTAGACATCCAGCTCCAGCCCTCGTACCCCCTGCGCGCCCAGCTGGTCGGTCAACGACGGATGCTCGTAGCGATAGTCGTCGATGTCGCGCCCCATCAGCGGGGCGAACCGTTCTTCCGGCAGCGGCATCCGGTGGCTGGAGTTGTGGGTGCCGATCACCTGAATCTGATTGAGCCGCAAACCCTCCGGCAGCGGATCGAGGATCGGTTCAGGCACAGCGCCAGTCTGTCAGATCCGGGAAGCGGCGAGAGTGATCCACGAAAATTCGCGGCGGGTGTAGCATTCGACATAGCGCGCGCATCCCGGTGAGTTGATCCTGGGCAGTTGCCAGCTATCACCCGGCGTGACGAAATCCGCGAGTCCGCGTTGCCAGATGCTTGGTTCCGAGCACTCCCCCGCGCGTCCTGCCGCCGTACGGATCGGCGTCGAAACCGTGACCACACCAACATGTTTCATCCCTTCCCTCCACAAGAATCGAGTCGAAATGACGACATGGTCCATACCCCAAGCCACGACCGGCACCGAACGCCGGTTGCTCGAGAGCACGCTCGACCGCAACCGGTCCGAGTTGGTCAACACAGTGCGCGGGTTGTCAGAGGGGGATGCTCGCGTCCGATTGGTCGGGTCGATGACGACCCCGATAGGACTGCTCAAGCATGCCGCCGTCGCCGAACGGATCTGGTTCCAGCACGTGCTGGCCGGCATCCCCAGAGTCGACTGCGATGGCGGCACGACGGCGGGCGATGCCAGTTTCGTCATCGATGCCCACGAAACGCTGGCCGACGTAGTCGCCGAGTTCGAGCGCGCGAGCGCACGCTCCCGAGCGATCGCTGCCGATTTCGATCTTGACGACATCCGGACAGAAGCCCATCTCGGCGACGTCAGCCTGCGGTTCATCTATCTGCTCGCGATCGAGGACTTCGCGCGTCATGCCGGCCACGGCGACATCCTGCGGGAGCAGATCGAACATCCCGCGATCAGGCATCCTGCGCTCAAGGATGAGTCTCGACGGTGACCGGTTTGAGCACGGTGTAGGACTCGATCAACCACGTGGCGCTCCCGGTCGGGCACGAAGCGGTAGCGCCACTCGACAGTTCCCATCAACGGCACGGAGCGTTGGAACGCGAACTCCCGTGCGGGGTCTGCAACGGTCACAACCGGCACGTTGCTCATCGACAGACCGCTGACGGCATCAATGGTGACGGTGTCGCCGCTGTTCCGGTTCAAGCCGAGATCGTGCCGGATGCATCCGTGGTCACGACCACTATTTCAGCAGGCGAGACATCCGTCGATCGGCGAGCACCTTGCCGCCGGTCTGACACGTGGGGCAGTACTGGAAGGACCGGTCGGCGAACGACACCTCGCGCACGGTGTCGCCGCAGACCGGACACGGCAGACCGGTGCGTGCATGTACCCGCAGACCGGATCGCTTCTCCCCCTTCAGCGTTGCCACCTTCTGCCCGGACGATCGATCGACCGCGTCCCGCAGGACCTCATGCATCGCCGCGTACAACGCGTCCACTTTCTCGGGCGCAAGGGTTTTCGCAGTGGCGAACGGCGACATCTTTGCGGTGTGCAGGATTTCGTCGCTGTAGGCGTTGCCGATGCCGGCGAGGGTGCGCTGATCGGTGAGGACGTTCTTGATCCGGCCGGCGGTACCGGCCAGCAGTGCCCCGAAGTCCTCGCGGCTCACGGCCAACGCATCCGGACCGAGGGTCGCCACCCGCTCGACGTCGGCCGGATCACGAACGATCCAGGCCGCCAACCGCTTCTGGGTGCCGGCCTCGGTGACGTCGAACCCTTCGCCGGGCAACCCGCAATGGACGCGCAGCGCGATCGGGCCCTTGCCACCGGGCTTGGGCGGGGTCGGCGACAGATTGTCGGACCACCGGAGCCAGCCGGCCCGCGACAGATGGACGATCAGATAGATCGACCCATCGGTGTCGTCGCTGCCGGACACGGTGTCGAAGACCAGATACTTCCCAATACGCGAGACCGACGCGATAGTCCGCCCGGCCAATGCCGAATAGCTCGGATCGGCCGTCTTCAGCACCGCCAGCGACGCCACGTCGACCCGGCGGATGGGCAGCCCGGCGGCCCGGGAGTCGACATAGTCGGCGATCGCCTGCACTTCCGGTAGCTCGGGCATGAGGCCCATTCTGATCTATCGGTCCGACGTTCGTGTTCTATTGAGAGCGTGATGGGATCCAGTTCCGCGGGCAGGCGGCTGACCGATGCCGAACTCGCCGCCCGCATCGCCGAGGGCGCGGGCCGGCTGCTGCTCGGCGTGCGACACGGCGAACTGCTGACCCGTCGCGGCCTCGGCGATGCCGGTGATGCCTTGGCCAACGCCTGGATCCATGCGGTTCTGCACGCCCACCGACCGGCCGACGCGATCATCTCCGAGGAGTCGCCGGAGGATTCGGATCGCCTGACCGCCAGTCGTGTCTGGATCATCGATCCGCTCGACGGCACCAGCCACTATGCGTCCGGCAGCACGGAATGGGCCGTGCATGTGGCACTCACGGTCGACGGCGAGCCGACCGACTGCGCCGTCGCCCTCCCGGATACCGACGAGGTCTTCCGCACCGACACCGTCACCCCACCGACCGGACCCCTCACCGGCCTGATCGCGACACCGCATTACGTGAACTACGACATCTCCTGGGCGGCAAGCAGATTGAATCTGCAATATCTGCCGATCGGCTCGGCGGGCGCCAAGGCGATGGCCGTGGTGCGCGGCGATGCCGACGCCTATGTACACACCGGTGGTCAATACGAATGGGACAACTGCGCGCCCGTCGGGGTGGCGCGGGCGGCGGGGCTGCATTGCAGCCGCGCCGACGGCAGTCCGCTCGTCTACAACCGCCGCAGCATCTACCTGCCGGACTTCGTCATCTGCCGCCAGGAGATCGCGGATGATCTCCTGGCCGCGCTCTAGCACTCGCTAGCGGTACTCGGGCTTACGCAGCAGGTATAGATCCAGAATCCAGCCGATCCGCGTGCGTGCCTCGTCGCGGGTGACCTTGATCAGGTTGCCGACCTCCGCGACGGTCCCGCAGATCAGGATCTCCTCCTCGGTGCCCAGATAGGCGCCCCACCAGATGTAATCGTTCGGGTCGGCGACCTCCAGGAATGAGCAACCCCCGTCGAGCATGACGACCTGGTTGGTGTCGCCGCCCCGATCGAGGAGCAACCGTCGCCCGGTGGTGATGTGGATCGGTTCGCCGATGCGGTTCAACAGGATTCGATGCGCCGCCGCCAGCGCCGAAACACTGGAGACGGCCGGGATCACCCGATACTGCACCGGGAATCGGCCCGCCTCGGCGATCTGCTCGACGATCCGCAAGGTGCTGTCGTAGAGGGCCGGGTCTCCCCACACCAGGAACGCGCCGACCTGGCCGTCGGCGAGCTCGGAGGCGAAGGCATCTTCGATCTTCGCGAGCCGGCCGTCATGCCACGCCCGCACCTCCGCGGTGTAGTCGTCCGGATGCCGATCACGCGGCGGGTCGGGGATCTCGACGAACCGGTAGCCGCCTTCGGGGATGTAGCGCTCGCAGATCTCCCGGCGCAGCGCCAACAGCGTGTGCTTGTGCTCGCCCTTGTCCAGCACGAAGAACACATCCGCCTGACGCATCGCCTCGATCGCCTCGACGGTGATCTGGCGCGGATCGCCGGGACCGATTCCGATTAGCAGCAGGTTCGGCGAATCATCCTGCACGCCAGTGGCATTCATCAGATCTCCCGGTTGTTCATCGGTCAGACCGGTCCGGTCGCGTCCGGCCGATGCCGTGCGTCCGGGCGATCGTATCGAGCAGCATCCGCCGCGGGACGAGGCGTGCCAATGCGAAGACGAACGGTGCGTTGGTGCCCCTGGCGTACAACGGCTTCGGGTTCTCCGAAATGGCAGCCCGCACCACCAGCTCTGCCAGTTTCTCGGTGGGCAGCCCCGTGCGCTCCCGGTTCGCCATCGCCTTGTCGACCGAGTCGAACCCGGCACGGTAGGGCGAGGAATCGTCGGAGATCCGGGCACGTCGCGTCTCGATGCCGGTGGCGATCACACCGGGCTCCACGGTGGTGACGGCGATGCCGAACTGGGCCACCTCGCCGCGCAGGCTGTCGGCGAAGGTACGCAGCGCGCTCTTGGCTGCGCTGTACACCGACCGGTACGGGGTCGGGAAGCTGCCCGCCATTGAGCCGACCATGACGATCGAGCCGCGGCCGCGGGCCCGCATGCCCGGCAGCAGCGCTTTGGTCAACGCGATCGGACCGAAGACATTCGTCGCGAACAACCGCTCGATCTCCGCGATCGGCACCTCTTCGAGAGCTCCGGTCTGGCTCTCGCCTGCATTGTTGACCAGAATGTCGACCTCGCCGACCGCCGCGACGAGTTCAGCGATGCTGCTCGCCTCGATCTGGTCCAGCGGCAGGTACTCGACGCCCGGAATCGGGTCGGCGATGGTGTCAGGACGGCGACTTGTTCCCACTACTCGGAATCCACGATCATTAAACATCTTTGCCGCACTGGCTCCGATACCGCTAGAAGCACCCGTGACCAGCACTGTTAAGGGTTGTTGCATGGGACAATGCTAAGGGGTGACGAAGATAATGGGTGGACCCGAAATGTCTGAGCAGTGTGCGATGTTAAGAATCAAGTAAGAGTGTGACGGAGGAGGTGCGCCCCCATGCTGATCGGTGTCGTGTTCGCGTTGGTTGCGGCAGTCGGCTATGGCCTGGGTGCCGTGATGCAGACCATCGGCGCACGCCAGTCGGTGAGCGAGGCCGGACGCGGCAGCATCGAAGAAGGCGCACCGTCGCTCGAATCCACCAAAGCCGCCGCGCAGACCAGTGCGTTCGCGGTAGGCATGACCTTCACGGTCCTGGGTTTCGCCGCCGGCGCCACCGCGGCCCGCATGTTGCCGCTGTTCTTGTCGCAGACATTGGTGTCGGCCAATCTCTTGGTCACCGCCGTCCTCGGCGCCTCCCTGCTCGGCGTGCGGCTGCGTGGCCGCGACTGGTTCGCCATGGGACTGGTGGTCATCGCGCTCGGCATGCTGGGCGCGGCCTCCCGAAGTGCGGGCGGTCACGCCGCCAGCACGACCTTCCACTGGGGGATGTTGTGGGCCACCATCGCGCTGACACTCACCTCGTTGCTCATGGTCCGGCTGCTCGGCGCCAAGGCCTCGGTCCCCGCCGGAATCGCTGCCGGACTCCAGTTCGGCATCGTGGCGGTCTGCGTGCGCGTCATGGACGGGATCACCCCGTTCTCGATCAGTGCGCTGCTTACCGATCCGGCCACCTGGGCGCTGGCGATCGCGGGCGCGTTCGGCTTCTATATCCGCACGGTCTCGCTGCAACTGGGCGCCGTCAACGGCTCGACCGCCGCAATGGTCGTGGGCGAGACCGCATTTCCCGGAATCATCGGTCTGGCGCTTCTCAACGACTCGATGCAGCCGGGGCTGCATTGGTTGGGGCTGTTCGGATTCGCCCTCGCCATCGCCGGTGCAGTCCTCGTCGCCGCATTCGGGGCAGGCGAGGCGCAGCGCTCCGCGGAGGCCAACGAGGTACACATCCCGCCGCTGGACCGTTCCCATCTCGGCGAGGCGCTGCGGCCGGGTGCCACGAACAGCAGCGTCAGCGAACCGGATTCAGGCAGCTATCAGCCCCGTCGACCAGAGAACACCACTGAGCCGGGCGAGTCGGTCGATACTGCGGCCCGACACCATTCGACGAAGTGATCTGCCGGTAGGCGGCCACCGCATCCGTCGGGTGCCGCGTCAACGTCGGGTCGGTCTTGACATTGACCGTGTAGAGACCGAAACGCGGTGTGTAGCTGCCCCACTCGTAGTTGTCGGTCAGGCTCCAGTAGTTGTAGCCGATGACGTTGTAGCCGTCCGCCTTGGCCCGCTGCAGCCAGTAGATGTCGTCCCGCAGCAGATCGGCGCGTCGGTAGCCGTCCGGCCGCGGGGCGCCATTGTTGGTTCCCTCGCCGTTCTCGACGACGTACAGCGGCTTGCCCGGGAACTGCCGACCGTAGTGTCGCAGCGTGTAATACAGGCCGTCGGGCGATACGCCCGCGCCGCCGTAGTCGTTCGCCAATAGATTCGCGACCGACAGATCCGTCGGCGAAACGGCGTAGTAGTAGTCGATTCCGATGAAGTCCAACTTGTCGGCGACTCGATCAAGGAACTGTGCATCCAGGGCCGGCTCCACCGCGGGGATGTAGGCCACGTTCGACGTCACCATCGCGCCGGGCTGGCGCGAGTGGATGTAGTCGAAGATGCCGCGATGCACGCGGACCAGCTGATCGAACATGCCCGTGGCGCTCGTGGGTGGCAGTCCGCCCTGCCGAACTTCTTGCAGTACATACGCTGTCGGCTCGTTGATGGTGATCCACAGCGGGTTGTAGTGGGCGTATCGGTCCACGACGTACCGGGCGTTCGCCAACCACCAGTCGCCCATCTGTGGGTTGTTCCATCCGCCACGATCAGCCGCCCATCCCGGGTACACCCAGTGATCGAGGGTGATCATGGGTCGCATGCCGGCCGCCACGATCGCGCCGATCACGTTGTCGTAGAACTTGACGCCGGCCGGATCCCAGACCCCGGGTCGCGGCTGAATCCGCGCCCACTCGACGCTGATCCGGTAGACCTTGACGCCCAGCCCCTTTGCCAGAGCGATGTCGCTGCGATAGCGGTGGTAGAAGTCGGCCGCGGTGCCGATCTGATCGGTCTGCTTGCGGGAGTATCGCAGCCAGTTGCTATCCGGCGACGAACCCTCCGACTGGAAGCCGGAACTGGCCACGCCCCAGAGGAATCCGGGGCCCAGCACTGAGGGAGACGCCTGCGCGACGCCCGCCGATAAGGCTGATCCGGCCACGATGGTGCTGGAAACGATCAGTCCCGCCAGTGCATTTCGAATGAATCGCATATTCCCTCAGATCGTGAACGCAAGGCTGGCGATGATGGCCGCCGCAAGATCGGCATTGCCCGAGACGGTGACGGCGGTCGGGTCGGCGCCCCCGCGTCCGCCCGTCAGCCGGGCGAATTCGACTGTGTCACAGTCCAGTGCGACGTCCGGTTCCCGATCGAGTGCCGGAACCAGAGCGGCACGTCCGTCCACGGCAACGCCGATGTCACGAGCCAGTAGGCCGGACACAGTCACTCGCACCGCCGATCCGTCCGGCGCCCCGGCCTTCTTGCCGACGATGTACGGCATGATGCTCGCGATCTCTTCATACGCGACGCCCGCGGTTGCCGCATCCGACGGCGCCGACAGGCCCAGGGCGTCGCGGATGTCCAGCTCATGCATCCAGCAGTCGAATACCCGGATCCGCATGAATCGCCCGTACGTGTCGGGCCCGGCCGGTGTAAAACCTTGTACTGCAAAGGATTCATCGGTTGCGTCGGCGAGCTGCGCCCGCCGGGTCGCGGTGACCTGGCGATAGTCGGCCAACAACCGCGCGGTGCCCTGGGCCCGGTAATGCAGAATCCACTTCTCGTTCAGCGCGCCGATGTCATTGCGCACGTGGTCTAGCGCTGTCACATCCGTCGCGGGCTCCGGCGGCTGTTCGCCGAGCAGAAACCGCTCGGTGCCGATGATGTGTGCCACCAGATCGGCGACCGCCCAACCCGGCAGCGGCGAGCTGGTCTGCCAACCGGCATCATCCAGGTCCGCGACCAGATCGTCGATGGTCGTCCAGACCGAATCCAACGCCGCGACAACGGCGGTCCGGTCCACGAGTGTCGTTCCCATGGACCGAACGTACGCGACCGCCCTCGACGAAACCGGCCGTTCGCGGCGATTACGCGCCGGCCGGCGCTCCTACCGTCGCGAGCCATTCGTCGTACCGGATGCGGCCTCGTCGGCTGTCCGTCGCGGTCGGCAGCAGCCCGCCCGACGCCATGGCTTTGGCACCGGAGCCGGGCATCCACAACGGGAGCACGGCTCGGCGCGAGCCACGTGCCTTGACCAGCCGGCGCGCCAGGTCGAGCATCCACGCGACCTCGGGTCCGGCCATCTCGATCTGCCCCTGCGGCGACCCGGTGGCGATCTCGGCCAGGGCCTGCCCGACCTCGCTGACGGCGACGGTCTGGCTCTGCATCCGTGGAACAAATGCGACGGGTCCCGGCGTCAGGCCAAGCACTTGGTCGGCGAACTCGTGGAATTGCGTCGCACGCAGGATCGTGAACGGCAGGCCCGACTCCCGGACGATCTTCTCCTGCACCAGTTTTCCCTGGTAGTACCCGTACTCGACCCGGTCGATACCGACGATCGACAGCGTGACGATGTGCGCCACGCCTGCCTTCTGGGCGGCGGCGGTCAGGTTGTGGCCGGCGGTCTCGAAGAACTTCACCGCCGTGCGGCGGCTGGTCGTCATCTTGTTGGTTGCGTCCACCACCGCATCGACTCCCGCCAGCGCCGCGTCCAGCCCGGCACCGGTCAACACATCGACTCCGGTCGATCGGGCCAGCACCACCGGTTCGTGACCGGTCGCGACCAGCGCTTCGACCACGCGGCGTCCCGCGACTCCCGTACCTCCAGCGACTGCGATCTTCATGTGTTCATCCTCTCGCTTCACGATGGGTCTTCGCCATATCGACGGGGCGGCACCGAAAAATGTGACGGTCCCCTACGGTGAGGATCATGTCCGTCACAGTCATCGCCAAGATCACCCCGCAGCCCGAGCACCGCGACGCCGTGAAAGAGGCGATCCTCGAAGTGATTCCGGCAGTCCACGCCGAACCGGGCTGCGAGCTCTACTCGCTGCACGAGGCGCCGGACTGTTTCGTCATGGTGGAGAAGTGGGCCACCACCGCCGACCTCGGCGTACACGGAAAGGCGCCGGCACTGACCGGCCTGACGCAGAAGATCGGCACGCTGCTGGCGGGGCCGCTGGAGGTCACCGTCGCCAACCCGGTGCCGGCCGGCGACCCGGCGCGCGGAGCCCTGTGAATCACCGGTACCGACAAGCACGAAGAGCGGGTTGCAGGGATTCCCTGCCACCCGCTCTTTCGTGCCGAGCCTCCCCCGGCCACCAGTAGCGTTTTGCTGCACCGCTCGGAACGATGCAGCCCCCGACCGCTACTGGCCGGCCCCTCACTCAGCGCCTGCACAACACAACGGAATCAGCCGACGGCCCCCGCCATTCGGCCCTTCGATTCCGACCCCTCGGTCGTGCTGGAGTACGCAAGACATTACCGAATGCGTTATGAAATGCAAGCCTTATGTCAAAAATTTATAACGTACTGGGCATTTGATACTTGAATCTGTGTGGTGACACCCGTAGCATCTAGCCATGCTTAGTATCAACCGCCCAGAGGCCTACCTGACCAGGATGCTAGAGCGCGAGATCAACCAGCAGGAGGTCGCAGACCTACTCGGCGTCACGCGGCAGACGTACAGCAACCGCTGTCGCAACGGCACGATGACCTCCACCGACTTCAGTGCGATTGCACAGCACTTCGGTGTCAATCTCGTCGGGCTGCTCAACTGGTGCGGCGTCGTCGACATCGCCGACGTTCGCGATTTCATGGATCTCGTCGAGGGCCGCGCGCCTTCCGGCGAAGGCCGCTCGGCTCCGGCTGCCGCAGTTCTGACGCAGCCCGCCACGGCGACGACGACCGCCAAGCAGGTCGGTAAGCGCCAGCGCGAAGTGTTCATCCGCGGAACACACGCCTACTGACACTCTCCTGCTCCTCCGGCGCCACCATCGGGGGTGGTCGGCGGCCCCGACTAGGTTATAGACGCCATGCCAATCCCCGCCTTCATCGCGATCGTCGCGATCGTTGCGGCCCTGCTCGTTCGCCACGCCACGTGGTCGAGTCCGGCCGAGCGCGGAATCACCATCAACCTGCTGTTGCAGGGTCTTGCTGTGGTTCTCATGCTGCCGATCACCAACGACACCCTGGGCCAGTGGCTGTACGACCGCACCGGGTACGGCAACCTGACCAATCTCATCGGGCACGACTGCTACGTGGTGGCGGCGTCCTCGATTCTCATGACCGCGCTCTACATGCGCAATCCGGATGAAGAACTGCAACGCAAGTTCCAGCAGCGCGTCGAATTGCCCTGCCTGCTCATCATTCCGGTGATGCTGGCGTTCTTTCTGTCCGACGGAAAACAGGAACAAGCGCATGATTTCTTCGCGGTCGACGACGGCGTCTGGCTCGTCTGGTACTGGTTGGCGCTGACCGGAGTTCTCGCCTACGCGCTCGCCTATAGCGCCTACCTGTTCTGGCCGGTGCTGTACGAAACCAAGATGCGCACCATGGTCGCCGGCTACATCCTGGCCAGCACGTGCGGAGTACTCGCGTGCGCCGTCAAAGCCGTGTCGGCGATGTTCCGCGTGAGTCCCTCCACCTCGCCCGCCGTCTGGGCCTTCGCCACGGCCTGCGGTATCGGATTCGCAGTCACCTCGGCCTGGGATTGGTACAAGCACTGGCACCGCAGCTCCCGCGGCGCCTGGGCGCTGCACTAGCTCGCTAGTCGGCCGCCAGACTTGTTGCGGCGCCGACCGCACGATCGTGAATGCCGTCCAGGATGTCTGCGTGCGCGAGAATCGATTCCATCACCGACGTGCTCTTGTCGATCACCAGGTTCAGATCGTCACCCAGCCGTCCTTCTGACCACGACAATCCCAGCTCCGATACCGCGCCGGCGATCATCGCCGACACGACCGTGTCGGTCGGCGAAACCTCGTCACTGGCAAGCGAACTCGACGGGGCGATCGTCCGAATCAGGAGGCCGACCGCATCACGTCGTCGCGCCGCAAGCACCGGGCTCTGCGTCGAGTCGCCGAACAGCACGCGTGCGCGCCGCGGATCATCAGCCAGATGCGCGAACGTCGCCGTCATCACCGTCCGGACCACTTCTCCGTCGGGCACCCCATCCAGGTGGCCGATGGTGCGCTGTGCCGCTTCGGCATAGAGCCGATCGTGCAGCGCGCCGAGGACATCGTCCGGGGTATCGAAATTCTCGTAGAAGTACCGCGGGTTGAGTTCGGCACGCCGGCAGACCTCACGAACGGTCACACCGGACAGCCCGTCCGTACCGACGATGTCCAGCGCGGCATCCAGGAGTCGGCGGCGGCGATCCGCCTGCCGCTCGTCGGCGGTGGTGCCCGCCCAACGCTTCCGCGCAGTTGTCACCCGACCACCATACGGCGGCCGGCACCGTTCTCTCGAAATGTTGGACACTGCCGTTTCCAACCTCTAATGTTGGAAACGATCGTTTCCAACAGTCGCCAAGCGACTTCGGCGGCGGTCACCGGCGCCGACGCGGACCTCTGGTCAGGGTCACGTCGTTTCGGTTGGCACCCATGGGATTCAGACAACAGAAAGTGCGACAAGGCGATGGCAGAACCAGCAACGGTCACGACGACCGCAGAAACCTCCCGGACAGAGCCCGGCGCGTGGGCCAACGATTACGCCTGGCAACCCGGAATGAAGCTCCGCCCGATCCCACCCGGCAAGGACCAGTTCGGGGATCTGTGGATGCATTTTCGGCGGAATCTGTTCGGTGAGTGGATCGACGTCGAAGCCGAGGCCGCTCCCACCGATCAAACACGGATGTTCGACGATCACATGTGGCAGGGCGATGAGTTCATGGACCCGGTAGCCGACATGTTTCAACGTCTCGGACACAAGACCGGCCGGCAACTCTTCGAACGGGCCCTGGCCGACGGCATTGATTCGATTGCGGACGCTCCCCCGGAGCTTGTTCGACTATTCAAGAAATATGAAAAGGCCCCCGACTGGTATGACCCGGCCCGCGGGGCAATCGGGCAGAGCAAGATGAAAGCCGCCAGTATGGTCGGCGCGATCGGCGTGATGGGGTTCGCGACCTTCGACACACTGATGAATACCGATGTGTCGGCGTCTACCGGCGCGACCGGGCGGTTTCGGACCGAGCCGGTGCGGCGTTTCGCGGAATCGGGGAAATACATCTCCCTGATCCTGAGTTCACAGGCGGTGTCCGCCGAACCCGCAGGCACCGAGGTATTCCGGGTCGCCATGCGGGTCCGTCTGATGCACGCGCTGGCGAGAACGGGCCTGAAGAGACGCTGGGGCGAAGAACATTACGAACGCCACGGCAATCCGATTTCGAATTCGGCGACATGCGGGTTCATGGAAGCATTTCTTCTTTTTCAACTCATGGACCACGTATTCGGCCGGAAATGCACGGAGAAGGACCTGGACGACGCGTGGCATTTCGCGTCGTACTGGCTCTACATCGTCGGCGTGGCCGAAGAACTGATTCCGCGCAATGCCCTCGACGCGATTCGAAACCTCGACTATCTCGTCGCCCGGGACGGCGGGCCCAGCGAATGGCGACAAGAGATGGTCGAGGTCTTGGTGGGCGAACAATCGGTGTACACGGGCATGGCCCAGAAGATGACGGTATGGATACTGGCCTCGACCGGGAATGTGACGTTCGGCCCGGTCCTGACCACCGAACTGTTCGCGGGGACGTCACTGTCGGAATACGACCACGAGCGAGCCGGCCGTCAGCTTCGGCGAGCCTCCAAGATGACCGTCCGCCTATCGATGCTCCTCGACCGGCTGCCCGGTCGCGGCGCGTTGCAGAAGCGCGGGTGGGGTGCGTTCGACATCCTGCTCTGGGTCACGTTCGGTGTGATCGAACGAATGGCCGCGAAGCAGGGCATAGACACCGATTTCCAGGGACACGACCAGTCTGGCCGGGGCAATCACTTCGGCGCACCGCGCGTCACCTGACGGCACAGCGTGCGTTGTCTGCACTGCTCAGAGTGCCCTCGGCAGGATTCGAACCTGCGACCTACCGCTTAGGAGGCGGTTGCTCTATCCCCTGAGCTACGAGGGCCGATCGGACGTGTGGAGTCTACGTCAGCTCGCCGCGCCCGCTCCGCAAGCCTGACGGCCGACGCCGGAACGCCTACGCCGCGCGGGTTGACCGAGAACATCAACTCCGACAGCATCACTCGCGTGGAGAAGAATGCACCGGTCTACCTCGGACTCGGCGCCGGGCCCGGGTTGGGTCTGGCGGCCGCACGCAGGTTCGCGCGCGAGAACTACATTGCCGTCCTGGGTGCGCGCAACGCCGACCGCGTCGCGCAGCTCGCGACCATCCTGACCGATGAAGGCCATCGGGCCGAAGGCCTCGCAGTCGACCTCGTCAACCCGGCCGACACCGAACGCGTGGTCGCCGACGTGGCCGAGCGCTACGGCCGGATCGACGTGCTGCATTTCAATCCCAGCGCCTGGCGCGAGAAGGATCCGCTCCAGCTGAGCGCGGCCGAATTGCTCGAAGATCTCACCCTGGGCGTCGCCGCGCTGCTCCCCGCAGTGCAGGCCGCCCAGCCCGTTCTGCATCCGGGAGCCCGAGTGCTGGTCACCGGCAGCGCCGCCGCCGACAAACCCTGGTTCCGGGCGGCCTCCCTCGGAGTCCAGAAGGCCGGACTGCGCAATCTCACCCGCAGCCTCGACGCGGCGCTGGCCCCGTTCGGGGTCCGCGCTGTCTGCATCCAGATCAACGGGATCCTCGCTGACGAGGGCCAGTTCTCACCGCCGCCGATCGCAGACGCGATGTGGCAGGCGGTCATACGCGCCGACGACGAGTGGACGACGGATGTCGCCTATCCGGCGGCGAGCGGTTAGTTCAGCTCGATGGCCACCAATACCCGGCCGCGGTCGTCCCGGGTTGCGACGGCGTGCCCGGATCGTTCGCCTTCCGGCAGCCGAACCGTGAGATCCGCGCCAGTGCCGGTGAAGTTCCGCCACCACTTCTTCTGGTCAGGCATGGCGACGGCGACCCGCAACTGGTTGTCGCCGACTCGCTGATAGTTCACCGGCAGCTCGAACGATTTCCCCGATCGTCGCCCTTCATAGGCCAAGACCGTCATCGATTTGCCGGCGAGACCGGACAGTCCGGGAAGCCGCAGCAACGGCATCACCACGGCGGCATTCACCGCTTTCGAGAAACGCTGAAAAGTGTTCATATGCCCATGCTTTCGGCTAGGAGTCGAATACTCGTTTGATGTTGGCCAACGACTTCTCCAGATCGCCCTTGATCACCTTGGCGGCGGCCTTGCCCGCCAAGCCGATCAGCGGCAGTCCGCCCAGATTGGCCTCGATACCGACTGTCGAACCCGACTTGGCCGGCTTCACCGACAGGGTGACATCGGTCTTCACGCCGCCCTTGCCCTCGCCCTTGAGCGTGACTGCCCCGGACGACGAATCATCAGCCGGCGGCCGATACTCCGAGATCGTCCATTCGAAGCGGACGCGGGTGCCCTTGGCCTTGATGATCGACGACAGCTTGGTGCCGGTACCGATCTCGTCCGGCGCCGGCAGGGGGCTGCGCCAGATCTCGTGGATGGTGAGCCAATCGCCGAACCTCGACAGGTCCGAACATGCGGCCCACGCCTGGGTGGGGCTCAGCGACAGATCACCGGAGACATTCACCTTCGCCATGCGTGCTATCTAACCCCACTCGCGCAGGTGTTCGGCGCCGGGCGGCCGGCGAATCGATCTTTGAGCCAATCGATCTCCTGCCCCGATCGACCGACGTTGGTGTGGCCCTTGCCGTGCACGATCTCCGAGTCGATGACGTCGCCCAATCGACAGGCGCGTCCGATCGCGGCTGTGGTCCATTCGGAGTTGATGATCTGATCCTGGTCGCCGTAGGCGAGATACATCGGTCCGGCCGCCGGCCGCTGCGGCAATGCCCGTGCCTGCAGCATCGGCCGCAGTTTGTCCGCGGCGGCAGTGGTCATGGCCGCATCTCCCGGTTGGAATTCGAGCGCTGCACCCAGCCTCGACTCCAGGTAATCGGGCCCGCAACTGGTGAGGGCCTGATGATCGGCCGCGATCGCGCCGCGGAAGTAGTCGGCCTCGTTCAGCTGCGGATACTGCGCCTTGAGTCCGTCGAAGATCATCGGGATGAACATCTTCTGCGTGGTCGTGTAGACGGTCGCGTCGCCGCGCACGACCGGCGAGAGGTCCGCGGCCGGTGCCGACGCAGTGGAGCCGACGAAATGCAGCCCGCTGCCGTAGTCGCCGGCGTATTCGGCTGCCGCCCAGGCGGCCTGGCCGCCCTGCGAGGAGCCCATCGCGGCCCAGGTGTCACCGATGTCGCCGAAGACGCGGCGGGCCGCCCGGACCGCGTCGATCATGTTGAACGCCGCCGTGCGTGGCTCCAGGTAAGGATGCGGCTGCGCATCGGATACCAGCGTGCCCAGGCCCTGGTAGTCCGGCACCGCGACCGCCCAGCCGGCGCTCAGCAACGATGCGACGGTGCCCGCGTCGCCCAGCAGATCCGGGTAGCCGGAGGGCCCGCAATTCGGTGTCGTCCCGGTGGTTCCATGCCCGTACGCGACGATCGGCCAGCCTCCCGTCGGCGGTAAGCCGTTGGGTATCAGCACCACGCCCGACACCTGGGTACCGAACTCTCCGGTCGCCGCACCCGGGCGATAGCCGGCGGTCGACCGATAGACGACCCGACGACCCCGATACTTCACCAGGTCGCCGCCGCCGGAGAACGATTCCTGGCTGACGAGCGCGCCCCGATCGGAGATGCCCGGCGCCGGCGGCAGCGCTGACGTTCGCGCAGGCGTCGTCGTCGCCACGACCGTCGTCGACGACGCACCCGACTCCGGATTCGACGAGCCCGACGCGCAGGCGGCGACCGACATCAGTACGGACGCCAAAAAGCACACCGCCGCAATCGAATTGAATCGATTGCGGCGGTGCGGCTGATCGCTGTGCGAAGTCAGTTCTGCTGACCCTCGCCCTTGTCGGCGTCGCCGGCGAACTTCTTCGCGGCATCGACGCCCTTGTCCACCTGGCTGTCGAACTTGCCGCCGGTCGCCTTCTTGACCGCGTCGGCACCCTTCTCCAGTCCATCCTGGCCCGCCTTGGAGCCGAGGAAGCCCTTTGCCTTGTCCACAAGTCCCTTGATGTCGGCCATGATGCCTTCCCTTTGTGTGCCGAGCGGAGATACTGCTCGATGTTCAATATATGTCAGTGCCGATCTTCCCACCGAGCAATGAGTTTTGGCCCGATTCGCCAGCACAGTTCGACGAGCACGATCCCGACGACGCCGCAGACGATACCCAGCAAAGTCTTCGCCGGATCGCTCGGATCGAGGAAAAACTTGTGGCGGGTAAATGGCACAGTGAAGATCAGCAGATACGCGACAATGCACGTCCCCAACAGGATGTACTTCCACCAGTTGAGCGGCCGGGCGACCATCACGAGCACCCAGAACGCGATCATGATCAGCGTGATGAGCGCGGTGGTGGACGCCTGCATCTGCGCCGGGGTCATCTCCACCGAATCCTTGCTGCCCAGCGCATTGGCCTCGCCGCCGGGATTGACGATCAGGTAGCAGACGAACGTGCACAGTCCGGCCACGACGCCCGACGGAATCGCAAGCCGCAGCACCCGACTGACGAATCCGGTACGCGCACGCTCATTGTTCGGAGCCAGCGACAGGATGAATGCCGGCACGCCGATGGTGAACCAGTTGAGGATCGTGACGTGGATCGGCTGGAACGGGTACGAGACCGGCGATGCGCCGGCCAGTTTCGCGATGATTCCGGCGACGCCGACGATCAATGCCAGCAGCACCGCGTACACGGTCTTGGTCAGGAACAGGTTCGAGACGCGTTCGATGTTGCCGATCACTCGGCGCCCCTCGCCGACCACGTACGGCATGGTGGCGAACTTGTTGTCCAGCAACACGATCTGCGCAACCGATCGGGTCGCCGAACTTCCCGACCCCATCGCGACACCGATGTCGGCATCTTTGAGCGCCAGCACGTCATTGACGCCGTCGCCGGTCATCGCAACCGTGTGGCCCCGGGACTGCAACGCCGTCACCATCGCGCGTTTCTGATCCGGCCGCACCCGGCCGAACGTCACGCCCGACTCGACCGTGTCGGCCAGCGCTTCCTGCTCGGTCGGCAGGTCGCGGGCGTCGACGGAGGTCTCGACTGAACCGAGGCCCAGCGACGCGGCGACCGCGCCCACCGACACGGCGTTGTCACCCGATATCACCTTCACCGAGACATCTTGGGAAGCAAAGTATTCGATCGTGTCCTGGGCATCCGGGCGCACCCGCTGCTCCAGCGCGAGCAGCGCCTCCGCACGCACCGCACCCGGGGGGGCCAGCTCGTTCGGGCCGGCGGCGTCGACCGGCTGATCGGTGGAGGCGATGAGCAGAATCCGCAGTCCACCGGAACCGAGTTCGGTGGCCTCCGCGGCGGTGTCACTCGCGGGATCGAGCAGCATGTCCGGCGCACCCAGCAGCCAGTTTCCATTCTCCCCGAACGAGATTCCGCTCCATTTCTTGGCGGACGTGAACGGTGCGATCGCTGTCGAGGTCCAGCCCGGCGAATCCGGGTTCGCCTCGGCGATGGCCTGCATGCTGGCATTCGGTCGCGGGTCGGCGGCCGCGAGCGCGGCGAGGGCTTCGCCGATACGATCCGAATCCGTCTCACCGACCGGATGCACCTGCGCGAGGCGCATACCGTTCTCGGTCAGCGTGCCGGTCTTGTCGGCACACACCACGTCGACGCGGGCCAGCCCCTCGATCGCGGGCATCTCGTTGACCAGGCAGTTGCGCTTGCCGAGCCGGATCATGCCGACGGCGAAGGCCACCGACGTCAGCAGCACCAGCCCCTCGGGAATCATCGGCACCAACGCGCCGACCATGCCCAGGATCGATGACTTCAGCCCGCTCTTGGAGATATAGAGCTGGTTCACGATGGTCAGGAGTCCAGCCGGAATCAGTATCCAGGTAATGAATTTCAGGATCTTGTTGATGCCGCTGCGCAGTTCGGAGTTGACCAGAGTGAACTTGCTGGCCTCTTCGGCCAGCTTGGCGGCATAGGCGTCGGCCCCGACCTTGGTGGCCCGATAGGCACCCGACCCGGCTACCACGAAGCTGCCGGACATGATGAGGTCCCCGGCCGATTTGTCTACCGGGTCGGCCTCGCCGGTGAGCAGCGATTCATCCAGATCCAGCGCCGCGCCCTCGACGCATTCACCGTCCACGACGATCTGATCGCCCGCAGCGATCTCCAGAATGTCGTCCAGGACAACCTCATTCGGCGGAATCTCGACCGCGACACCGTCGCGCCGAACCACCGGCTTGGCTTGCCCCACGATCGCCAGCTTGTCCAGGGTGCGCTTGGCCCGGATCTCCTGAATGATGCCGATCCCGCTGTTGGCGATGATGATCAGGCCGAAGAGCCCGTTCACCAGCGAGCCCGTGAACAACACCAGCGCGAAGAGAACACCCAGCAGGGCGTTGATCCGGGTGAAGATGTTGGCGCGCACGATATCCAGCACGCTGCGACCCGAGCGATCGGGCAATTCGTTGACCTGCCCCGCCGCGACCCGCTCGGCGACCTGCGCCGTCGTCAGTCCTGGATCGCGCACCGCCGACGTGATCACCCGCCCGGCCTCCGGCCTGCCCGCTGTCATCCCACGGCCTCCCACCACTGTTGATCCGTCGTTCCCGAGCCGTCCCGTGCCACCACGTCGATCCGTCCACCGGGTTTCGGGGTGTACACCGTCAGTCCGTCGGCGGCCGCCCGCAGCCGACGGACCGGGTCGTCCCACTCATGCAACGCCAGATTGAAAGTCGCCCAATGAATCGGCACCAGCACGCTGTCGTCCGCACGGTCGCCGCTGAGCACCCGGTGAATGCGCACGGCCTCTTCCGGGTTGGTGTGAATATCCGGCCACATCGGGCTGTACGCGCCGATCGGAACCAGCGTCAGCTGGAACGGTCCGTGTGCCGCACCGTGATCGGCGTAGGCGTCGGTGTAGCCCGTGTCTCCGGTGAAGAATGCGTTGTGGCGGGGACCGGTGATCGCCCAGCTGGCCCATAGCGTCACATTGCGGCGCAGACCGCGACCCGAAAAATGCCGGGCCGAACAGGCGTCGAAGGCGATGTCCCCCACCGTGATCCGCTGACCCCAATCAGCCTGATGAATGCGCCCGGCGTCGATGCCCCAGCGCCGCAGATGCGCACCCACCCCGATCGGAGAGACGAACTGGGCATCGGGGAATCGGCGCGCGAGGTCGATCACCGATGGCATGTCGAGGTGGTCGTAGTGGTCATGACTGATGAGCACCACGTCGATCGCCGGCAGTTCAGCGACGGTGCACGGCATCGGGTGCATCCGGGCCGGCCCCAGGATCGGTGATGGCGAACAGCGCTGCGAGAACACCGGGTCGGTGATGATTCGGGTTCCATCGACCTCGAGCAGGACGGTGGCATGGCCGAGCCAGGTGGCCGCCAGTTCCGCAGGCTCGGTCGGTATCTCCAGCGGCACGAGCGGTATCGCGCGCCGCGGCGTTCCGGTTCGTCCCCGGCGAGCCATCTCCAGCGCCGCGCCACCGCCGTTCTCGACCTGCCGCGACGGTTCCAGGTTGGCGAACACACCGTCGCGCTGGTGCGGCGAACCTGCGATATCGTCCGCTATCTGCGCCTTGGAGGCGCCCATCGCGTCGTAGGTGGCACGGCCGGAGTTCAGCAGATCACGGGGTCGCTCGGAAAGCTTCGATAGCACAACACCGCAGCTTACCGATGTATACGGCGATCCCGACGTTCTTCACTCGCTGCGGCGCACCCGGGTCGCGGCTCTCACGGCCGCGGTGGCGGGCCGACGAGATTCCCGACCCCCGATGCCGATATTTCGGAAAGTCGGAAAGTACTGTCATTTCAGCACTTTCGGACTATCCGGGCAGATCGGCGCGTACGCAGGCCTCCCAGGAAACGCCTCTAGTATCGCCGCCATGAATCTGCGACGACCGCTCCGCGGCGCGATGGTGCTTGCCGCCCTCGCAACGGTGACCACTGCAACCTCCGCCATCGCATCGGCCGCACCGGCCCCCGCCCGGCCTGCCACGGGCGCCAGCAGCGTGTCCCTCACGGGCAACAAGCTGCGCATGACGGTCCGGGTGATCGATTCGCACTCCGCACCGGCCGGCAATACGACACCGAATGCGGTGGTGCTGAACCATTCGGCGATCGTCTCCGAGCGAGCCGACCTGTCGTTCAGCGGAAAAGCCACCGGCGGGACCATGATCGCCGGATACCTGGTCGGCTGCCAGGTCAATCTGAGCGATGGGATCAATATCGGCGTTTCACCCAACGTCGGTTTCAGCGGGAGCTACACACCGGGAGTGCCCTCCGATGACTACGCCGGCCCGTCGGCCGGCCTCGGCGGCAACATCTCGATGTCGCTCATCCCCGGCCAGGTGACGACGGCGACGATCATCAACACGCCGCTCGGTGGCAGCATCAGCTCGCCCTACCAGGTCGCCCACAGCGGGACCGCACTGAATCTGTCGCAGTGCGGAGGGCGCGCGTCAGCGGTGCCGTTCGTGACCGCGACCCTCAACTCGAACTCCGGGACCTTGCAGACCACTGCTTACGGCAAGCAATTCGACTTCTGAGCTAGACCCGGCGTCGGTGTGACGCCACTCACCCAAACCCGACGGAACCGGCACAACACTTCTCGCGACTAGTAGATGTCGCGCATTCCCGACGATCACTGCGATAGCCCCAATCCGGATATGCCCGGATATCTGCAGCCGTCGGGCAGCGTCGTTCATCACCGCTACGAGGAGAGAAATGCTGACCCGCCGATCGATTGTCACAGCCATCATCACCACCGCCGCCGCGTCGACCGCGGTCGCCGGAATCGCCGGCGCCACACCGGCTCGCGGCACCGGCTCGAGCACGGTATCGCTGGACAACAGCCCGCTCACGATGACTGTGCAGGTGGTCGACTCGCACTCGCGTCCGGCCGGTCGAACCAGCCCTGACGCGGCCGTATTCAACCATGCTGCAACCGTTTCCGAGCGCGCCAATGTCCGCTTCAACGAACGCGTCACCGGCGGACAGATGATCGCGGGCTACCTGGTCGGCTGCCAGGCCGATTTGAGCAACGGCATCAGTCTCGGCCTCTCGCCCAGCATCGGGATGGGTGCGACCCTGTCCCCGATGTCGCCGACGTCGAACAGCATGGGCCCGTCGGCGAGCCTGGGCGGCAACATCTCACTGTCGCTGGCCCCCGGTCAGGTCACCGCGGTGAAAGTCATCGACGCGACGCTGGGCGACAAGGTCACCTCGCCCTACCAGGTCGAGCATGCCTCGACCGCGCTGAACCTGTCGCAGTGCGGCGGCCGCGCATCAGCGGTGCCGTTCGTCACCGCAACGCTGAACGCCGACGCCGGCACGCTCCAAACGACCGCGTACGGAAAGCAATTCGACTTCTGATCACTGCCCCCGAAACTTCGGCGGGCGCTTCTCTTCGCGGGCACGGCGACCCTCCTCGAGATCCTCGCTCTGCCAGGCACGAAGCATGGCCTCGACATGTGCGGCGGGGGCCTCGTCACGAGTTCCGTCGTCGTTCAGCACCAGCTTGTAGTGCTGCAACGTGAGTGGGGCCAACTCCGCGATGGTCGACGCCCAATGCTGGGCATCCGCGAGGTCGCCGAGCCGGTTGGCGAAACCCAGGTCCAGGGCGCGATCGGCCGTCAGCGGCTCACACGCCAGGGTGACACCGCGAGCCTGACCACCACCCACCAGGGAGACGAGCCGTTTGATCGTCCAATCATCCACGGCCACGCCGATCTTCGCGGCGGGAATGCCGACGAGTGCCCCCGGAGCCATCACTCGTAGGTCGGCCGCCATCGCGAGCTGCAGCCCGGCGCCCAGAGCAGAGCCATTCAGTGCCGCGATCACCGGCACCGGCGCGGAGTCGATCACCCGCAGCGTGGCGAGCAGCTTCTCCAGGAACGCCGGGTCGTAGACCGGCCCGGACAGGTCGGCCCCGGCGCAGAACACGGGCCCCTGTCCGGTCAGCACGATCACCCGGGCGCTCGAGTCGACCGCCTCGGTGACCGCGCTCGACAGCGCGTCGACCATCTCCGCGTTGAGAGCGTTGCGCCTCTCCGGGCGCTGCAGCTCGATCGTGACGACATCACCGGTACGACTGACACCAATCATGGCGCTCACCGTACTTGAACCGACATCGCATACCGTGAATTTCATGGCGGCTGCAGATTTCGACGTGGCGGTGCTCGGCGCTGGGCAGGCCGGGCTATCCGGCGCCTATTATCTGGGCAAATTCGGCATAGACCGCTATCTGATCGTCGATCACTACGAGCGACCCGGCGGCGCCTGGCAGCATCGCTGGCCGACGTTGACGCTCGCCACGGCAAACCGTGTGCATGATCTCCCGGGCCTCGGGATCGTCGAGTCCCTCGGAACCGACTGCGACGCATTGCCGGCAGCCAGTGCGGTTCCCGAATACTTCGGCCAGTACGAGGACAAGTTCGGCATCGATGTCCAGCGGCCGGTGCACGTGCGCCAAGTGCGCCCCGATCCGGACGGTTTCGCCATCGACCAGGTGCGTGACGGCCACGAGGAGACGGTCCGGGCCCACACCCTGATCAATGCCACCGGTACGTGGGACCGGCCGTTCATCCCGTTCATCCCCGGCAGCAACACCTTTCGCGGCCGTCAGCTACACACGCATGACTACCGAGGGCCCGCCGACTTCGCCGGCAGCCGGGTGCTGGTGGTGGGAGCCGGCATCTCGGCGGTGCAGCTGCTGATCGAGATCGGACGCGAATCCCCTGGCGCGCAGACATTCTGGTGCAGTCGGCGGGAGCCGGACTTCGATCCGGGACCGTTCGATCCCGCGCGCGGACGCGAAGCTGTCGCCCGAGTGGAGCGTCGCGTCCGGGCCGGTCTGCCACCGACCTCGGTGGTGTCGGTGACCGGCCTGCCGGAGAACGACTCGATCCGCGCCGCGCGGCGGGATGGATTGCTGCCCTGGCGGCCCATGTTCACCGCGATCGATGCGGACGGCGTCACCTGGGATTCCGGCGAGCGCCTGGATATCGACGTACTGCTGTGGTGCACCGGGTTTCGCAGCTCACTGGATCATCTGGGACCGCTGCATCTGCGCGAACCGGGTGGCGGCATCACGATGACCGGTCGGCTCGCCACCACCGTCGCGGCCGACCACCGCATCCAACTGCTCGGCTACGGACCATCCGCATCCACGATCGGCGCCAATCGGGCCGGTCGGGAAGCGGCCCGCAATGTTGCCGAATATCTTGAGGCCGCGACCTAGGGCGCAATCGACGTCGAGCCGCCGCCCAACATCGTCAACAGTCCGATCACCATCCGGACAGCATCGATCGCCGGGGCGACCGACACCGTGGGATCCACCGCTCGCTGAATTCCCAGCCCGATCCCGGTGCTCAGCACCAGCGCCGCCAGATCATCAATATTCATGGGCGCCAACGCCGCTCGTTCTTCCGGAACTCCGAGTTCGCCGGCAATGGTCCGGACCATCTGCGCAACCATCGCGTGCGCGTCGCTGCGCAACGATGCCACCATCGCGGCCAGTTCCTCGTCACGCCATACGCCGGCGGCGAACTCCATTTCCAGCCGCGTCCAGCCGACGTCGCCCACAGTGCGCTCGAGCCATTCGTTGATGCGCTGGACGCGCCAGTCGATCGATTCCTCAGCGGCGACGATGGCTCCGACCTCGGACAGCTTCTGCTGATGGATCCGGTCCAGCACCTCCGCGCAGAGTGCTCGCTTATCGGAGAAATTCGAGTACACGGCGCCCTTGGAGTAGCCGGCCGCGTCGGCGATCGCGTCGAGGCTGGTCCCCGCATAACCGTCGGCCAGAAACCGTTGCTGAGCCACTTCCAGCAGGTCAGCACGGGTGCGGGCCTGACGTTCGGCGCGGGTCAGCGATGCCATGGCACGAATCGTACCGGGCTCTGTTGACGCGCCACACCGTTTCGAATACCGTCGGTATCCGAACTCGAAGGAGCGCCATGCCACACGCATCTACCCGAATCGCCCCACAGGACGCCGTTGTTCTGATCACCGGAGGGGCGCGCGGGATCGGCGCCGCCACCGCGTCCCTATTCGCGGCGCATGGCGCCAAGGTCTGGATCGGCGACATCGACTACGGCGAGGCCGGGGCTACGGCCGCTCGCCTTGCGCGGGCCACCGCTATCCCTCTCGACGTGACGAACCGCGAATCCTGGAGCGCCGCCGTCGCGACCATCCTGAAGACCGACGGCCACATCGACGTCCTGATCAACAACGCGGGCATCATGCCGCTCGGCGCCTTCGCCGAGGAATCCGATGCCACCACCGACCTCATCATCGACGTGAACGTGCGCGGCATGCTCGCCGGAATGCGTGCGGTCGTCCCGCACATGGTCACTCGCGGACGCGGCCATGTCGTCAACGTCGCGTCGATGGCTGGGATGATCCCGATTCCGGGCATGGTGACCTACAACGCCAGCAAATACGGTGCGCTCGGCGCCTCGCTCGCTGCCCGCCAGGAGTACGCAGGTACCGGAGTCACCGTCTCCGCGATCCTGCCTGCGGCGGTCCGCACCGAATTGGCTTCCGGCGCACCGTTGGGCAAGGGCCTGCCGGCCGTCGACCCGGAAGACGTCGCCACCGCGATCGTGAAGACGCTCTCCACCCGCAAGGCGCGCGTTTCGGTGCCCGGTTGGATCTGGCGGCTGTGGTCGCTCACCGAGACCCTGGTGCCGGAACCGATGATGCGACTGGGACGACGAGTCATCGATGACCGACGCGCCCTGACGTCCCTGGACGCCGAAGGTCGCCGGGCGTACACCGACCGCATCGATCGGCAGACACGCGAACACGCGAAGGAGGCGAAGTGACTGCGGTGCAGCGTGATCCGCGAATCATCATCATCGGCGCCGGCGTCGCCGGGATCACCGCGGCGTACACCTTCACCGAAGCCGGTTTCCGGAACCTGACGATTCTGGAGAAGGGCTCGGACGTCGGCGGCGTCTGGCACTGGAACCGCTACCCCGGACTCACCTGCGACGTGCCGTCGCAGATCTACCAGTTCGGCTTCGCCCCCAAAGCCGATTGGTCGCACATGTGGGCCAGTGGTGCGGAGATACAGCAGTACCACCGCGATGTCCTGGAGCGCTTCGGGCTCGACAAGTACCTACGACTCAATTCCGAAGTCGTTGCCGCCGAATATGAATCGGCCGACGGTGATCAGCAGCAATGGCGGCTCCGGCTCGCCGGTGGCGAAGAGCTCGAGGCGGATTTCGTCATCTGCGCCACTGGGGTGCTGCACCACCCGTCGGTACCGGATATTCCTGGACTGCAGTCGTTTTCCGGCGAGGTGGTACATACCGCACAGTGGAACGAATCGGTGCAGACGCGCAGCAAACGGATCGCGGTGCTCGGTACCGGATCGACCGGCGTGCAGGTGATGTCGGCGTTGCAGCGCGAGGCCGCCCACATCTCCCATTTCGTGCGGTCACCGCAGTGGATCCTGTGGGCACCGATGACGCTGCGGCAGCCGCGGCTGTTCGCCGAACTGCTGCGCCGGGCGCCCCGTGCGCACGACGCTATATACCAAGGGCTGCTGGCGTTTTCGGGCGTGCTGGCCGACGTCGTGCTGCGGCCGACCTGGCGGCGCCGTGCGGTGCAGGAGTACGCCCGGCTATCGCTGCGGGCCCAGGTGCGCAACCCGAAGCTGCGTGATCAACTCACGCCGGACTACCAACCGTTGTGCAAGCGCCAGGTGGTGTCCGGCACGTACTACCGGGCGATCCAGCGACCCAACGCATCACTGGTCACCGATGACATCGTCGAGGTCACCCCCACCGGCATCCGCACGTCCGACGGTCACCACCACGATCTCGATCTGATCGTGCTGGCCACCGGGTTCCAGGCACACAACTACATGCGGCCGATGCACATCGTCGGGCGTGATGGGATCACTCTCGACGACGCCTGGGTCAAGGGGCCCAAGGCATATCGAATGACCGCGATTCCCGGATTCCCCAACCTGTTCACCGTGCTGGGTCCCAACTCGCCGACCGGGTTGATTTCGCTGCAGTACTCTGCGGAACGGACCGCGAAGTACCTGGTGCACTGGCTGCGCAGATTCGCCGACGGATCGGTATCCACTGTCGAGGTCACCGACGAAGCGACGGACAAATTCAATGCCGGCGTCGTCGAGGCGATGGAACCAACGGTGTGGAACACCGGCTGCAATTCCTGGTACCTCAACGAGGACAACACCGTTGACCTGTGGCCGTACGATCGTGCCGTGCTCAGCCGGATGCTTACGCAGCCGGACGAACGTCACTACCGCATCACTCGGTAGCGCCCGCCTCCTCTAGGACCGCCTGCTGATGGCGGTGCCCCACCGTCTCGTAGCCGAGCACGGTCACGAACGGCGCCGCCATCACCACGATGAGACAGACCGCGATCGGGACACCGACCACGGCGAGGACCAGCGCCAGTATCAGAATCAGCGCGGTCACCGAGATCAGCAACAGATGGAACCGATCCGGCTCCCCCGACAAGATCGTGTAGAGCGCAAATATGGCGACGAGGTACACGGCTACTGGAATCACCAGCGCAGCAACGGTTGTCACCGGACCGATATCCGCATGGTGCTCCATCTTGAGCCCGATGATGTGCAGTCCCGCGCCCGCGCCGGCGATCCCGCTGAAGACGAAGATGTGACCGTACCCGAACACATAGCCGAGGTCCCTTCGGCGCGAGAGCATCTCGCCGAACTCGACGGAGAAATAGACCCACCACAGCCCGAAGGTCAATCCGACGCCCGCCACCGCGACGGCCACCGCATTCCCAGTCCAGTGCAGTCCGTTCTCGCCGCCCAGCAGCCCCGATGAGGAGGCCACCGTGCCGACAACACCTTCGCCGAGTGCGATGATCACGAACAAGCTGTAGCGCTCGGCGACGTGGTGCGGATGCCACGGCGTTCCGTTTGCACGACCTTGCGCGAAGACCGGCAACAGTAGTTCCACCAAGGCCAGCAGGGCGAAGAGCACCAGGGCCACGGCGACATGCGGGCGGGTGAATGCGATCGCCACCCAACCGGCTTGCGTCACGACCAGGCCGACCGCGTTCACCATCGCCACTCGATGGAAGCCCTCGGACTGTCTGCTCACCCGCCACCACTGCAGGACCATGGCGATCCGCATGATCACGTATCCGATGACCATCAACCGGAATTCGACTCGACCGTCGGCGACGTCGAGGGACCGAAACATCGGCGGGATTCCGAGTGCGAAGACCACGACGCCGATCATCTGCACCATCGTGAGCAATCGATCGAGCCAGTCGTCGGTACTGAAGGAGGACGCGAACCAGGAGTAGTTGATCCACGCCAAGCTGATCGCGAACATCGCTATCAGCGCCCCGATCATCGCGGCGCGCTGATGCCCGTCCACGAAGGCATCGGCGAAGTTGGCGGACGCCGTGCCCACGGCCACCACGAACGTGAGATCGAAGAGCAGTTCCAACGGCGACGACGCTCGGTGCTGTTCGTCGGGATCGCGGCCGACCATCGGCACCAATCGAAATCGCGGCTGTCGAATATCATTCACCCGGGCATTATCGGCCATTGGGGCGTTATCCGCGCCCGGTCACCGTCAGCCCGATCAGCACCACGTTGAGCACCACGATGATGGCCGCAGCGGCCGCGGTGGCCCATCTCAGCCCCGGCCCGTCCGCGAAACCGCCCAGCAGCGATCGGTCGGAGGCGATACGGCGCAGCGGGATCACCGCGAATGGAATCCCGAAACTCAACGCCACCTGCGACAGCACCAACGCGCGGGTCGGGTCGAGCCCGATCCCCAGCACCACGAGCGCCGGGATCATCGTCACCACCCGCCGAATCAGCAGCGGCACCCGACGTCTGAGCAGTCCGTCCATGATCACCGATCCCGCATAACAACCGACGGACGTCGATGCCAGCCCGGATGCAAGCAACCCGACCGCGAATATCGTTGCGACGGCCGGCCCCATCGTCTCCCGCACGACGTGCTGCGCCCCGTCGATGGTGTCGGTTCCGGACTTGCCGCGCAGATTCTGCGCGGCCAGCAACAGCAGCGCGATGTTGACCGCGCCCGCGATAGCCAGCGCGATGGCCACATCCCATCGAGTCGCCCGCAGCAGCCGTCGGACTCGGCCGGGCTCGGAGCTCGGCCCGAATCGATCGACCACGAGTGCCGAATGGAGATAGATCACGTGCGGCATCACCGTCGCGCCGAGCATCGATGTGGCCAGCAGCACCGTCTGCCCACCGTCCAGCCGCGGCACGAACCCGCCCAGCACATTGCCCGGCGACGGCGGATTGACCACCAATCCGGAGAGGAACCCGATCACGATGATCAGCAGCAGTGCCCCGATCACCATTTCGAACCGACGCTGCGTTCGCCGCGACTGCAGCACCAGCATCCCCATCGACACGATTCCGACGATCAATCCACCGACGACCAACGGCAGCCCGAACAGCAGCCGAAGCGCGATCGCCCCGCCGATGACCTCCGCAAGATCTGTTGCCGCGGCCACAATTTCCGCCTGCGCCCAATACGCCAGCCGCCCGCGCGCGCCCAGGCGTTCACCGAGCAGCGTCGGCAGCGACCGGCCGGTGACGATGCCGACTTTCGCCGACTGATACTGGATCAGCATCGCCATCCCGTTCGCCATCAGCAACACCCACACCAGCAGGAAGCCGTACTGGGCGCCGGCCGTCACGTTCGCCGCCACATTGCCGGGATCGACGTAGGCGATCGATGCGACGAAAGCCGGCCCCAACAACAGCGCCAGCCGACGGGCCGGGGCCGATCTCAGGGTGTCGAGACTCATGCGGCAAATCTTGCACAGGATCGCCCTCGATTCAAGCTAGCCGAATCAAATTGTTCGGGTAGCCGAATTCTTGTCGTATCGGCGGCGCCGCCCACCAGGCCCGGTGCGGCAGAATGAAGCCCATGACTGCGTCGGTACTGGTGGTGGATGACGATGGCCAGGTCCGCAGCGCGCTGGAACGCGGGCTGCGACTGGCCGGATTCGACGTCGACTCGGCAGCCAATGGGGCCGATGCGCTGCGCTCGATCCAGAGTTCCCGCCCAGACGCGCTGATCCTCGACGTCAACATGCCCGGCCTGGATGGCGTCAGCGTGGTCACCGCGCTGCGCGCCCTGGGCGATGAGATACCGATCTGTGTACTGTCCGCACGCAACTCCGTCGACGACCGGATCGCCGGGCTGGAAGCCGGGGCCGACGACTACCTCACCAAGCCGTTCGATCTCGGAGAGCTGATCGCCCGAGTGCGGGCACTGCTGCGACGGCGGCCGACCGCCGACGCCGCCGGAACCGCCCTGACCGACGTCCTGGAGTTCGGTGACCTGCACGTCGATCTCGGTGCCCGGCGCACGCACCGCGGTGACACCGAGATCGTCCTGACCCGCCGCGAGTTCGATCTGCTCGAGGTGCTCGTCGCCAACGCCGGAATCGTGTTGAGCCGCACCACATTGCTGAGCAAGGTCTGGGGGTATGACTTCGCCGCCGACACCAACGTGGTCGACGTGTTCGTCGGCTACCTGCGCCGCAAACTCGAGGCCGACGATCGACCACGGATCATTCAAACAGTGCGCGGGGTCGGCTTCGTGGTGCGGGAGGAGTCGTGAACAACCTGTCGCTGCGGACGCGTGTCACCCTGGCCGCCACCGCCGCGACCACGCTGGTCGTCCTCATCGTCTCGGCGATCGCCTGGACACAGATCACCGACAGCGCGTCCGGGGCGCTGAACGGCAAAGTCGACACCCTGTCCGCCGCAATGCAACCGAACATCTCCGCGCTCAACTGGGCGACGGTGCAGCAGAGCCAGAGCGACGGTGCGCTGGTCACATTTCGATTCGAGGACGCCAAGGTCGCCGGCACGGCCGTCGACATCCCGCTACGGCCACCGGGCACGGGCGATCTGACCATCGACGGAAAGCGGTACCGCGTCAAGACCAATTCCGTCATCGACACTCCGCAACTGCAGCAGCTGGCGCAGGTGTCGGTAGCGGTTCCGTTGCAGCCCACGCTCGATCGGATCAACCGGCAGCACTGGGCACTGGCCGGGATCGCGGTGGGCGCCATCGTGGCGTCAGCGCTGTTGGCCTGGCTGCTGGGTGGTCTCGCGGTCCGACCGTTGCGCCGGCTGGCCGACCGCACCGCCGCGCTGCCGATCGACCCCGGCACCGACAATCGACGCCGCGCCCGGCTGCTGGAGGTGACCGGCGCCCGTGAGGCCACCGAGATCGCCACGGCGATGGACTCGCTGCTGGGCCGCGTCGACGCCGAACATGCCCGTACCGCAGACGCGTTGGCGACGTCGAGGGATTTCGCCTCGGTGTCGGCGCACGAGCTGCGCACGCCACTGACCGCGATGCGCACCGACCTCGAGGTGCTCGCCACGATGAATCCCCCCGAGGCCGACCGGGCCGCGATCATTCACGATCTACGCACGTCCCACGCCCGGGTCGTGGAAACCCTGGCAGCGTTGGAGTCGCTCGCCCAGGGCAGCCTCGGCGGCGCCCCGCGCGATGCGATCGATCTCGCGGATCTGGTCGACCGCGTCGTCACCGAGTCCGCCCGGAACCATCCCGACCTGCAGATCGTCCAGAGCCAGCCCGAGGGACCGGTGCCGGCGACCGTCATCGAATCGGGCATCCGGATGGTCCTGGAGAACGCAGTGAAGAACGCCGTCCGACACGGCGGCGCGACGCGCGTCGAGATCGCCGCCGAAAGCCTGCCGGACCGTTGGCGAATCCGTGTGGACGACAACGGCCGTGGCATCCCGACTGCCGAACGCGCCCGACTCTTCGAGCGATTCGCCCGCGGCGATTCCCTCGAGCCTGGTTCCGGCCTGGGCCTGGCACTGGTCGCCCAGCAGGCCGAATTACACGGCGGCACAGCGATACTCGCTGACAGTCCGCTCGGCGGAGCGCGGCTGGAAGTTACAGGGCGTCCGCCAGCAGCTGCCAGTCGGCCGTCGGCACCTGCGTGACATTCGAACCCAGCACCTGAACCACCACCTCGGTCGCGCCGGCGGCGAAATGCTCGTCGACGCGGGACACCGTCGCCTCCACACCGTGCGTCACCATGGCGTCCTTGAGTTTCTCGCTGCCGCCGCGGACCGAGTCTTCTTCGATCGAGAATCCCTGACGTTCGAACGATGCCCGGTAGTTCGGGAGCCCCGAATAGATCTCGAGATGCGCGTGGGCGCGGCGACGCCACTCGTCGCGGTCGGCAGCGGGATCGACCACCGCAGCCTGCTCGACCACGATGCGGGTATCGGCGCCGACCCGGGAACGGGTCACCGCCGTCCAGTCCGGTGTCACCAGATACGGGTGCACGCCGACACCGAATTCGACGGCGGCATCAAGCATTTTCGGCCCGAGAGCGGCGATCACAATGGGCGGCAGCTCTGCCTCGCCGGGCACGGTCGGCGGCGTCTGGCCGATCGCCCGCAGATAGTCGCGCATCGCAGCGACCGGACGGCCGTAGTTGTGTCCGCGCATACTCTCGACCAACGGCGCGTGGGAAACGCCCAGTCCCAATGTGAACCGATTGCCGGACAGCGCGCGGAGCGTGCGCCCGGCGCTGGCCGCCGCGAAGGCGTCCCGGCCCCAGATCGACGCGATACCGGTACCGATCTCCAGCCGCGACGTGGCGGTCAGCAGCAACTGCGACGCGGTGAACGCTTCGCGGCCAACGGCTTCCGGGATCCACAGCGATGCCCAGCCCTGACCTTCGATCGTTGCGGCTATTTCCGGGACCGCGACCAATGGCTGCGATTCGATTGACCCGGTCCACAATCCCACGTTCGCGCGCATGGTTCTCACACTAACCCGTGAGCTCCCCGAGTGAGAGAATCGCGGTTGCCAGGGCCGCCGCCAGAAACATGCCGGGGAACGCGATGTTGTAGAACACCCTGGCGCGCACGTGAAATGCCATCGCACCGATGAAGAACGCGATCAGACCGATCGCGGCCGCCAATGTCAACGCCGGGACATCCGCGACCACCCCGAGCGCGACGCCTACTCCGCCGGCCAGTTTCAGAGTGGCCAGACCGGGCACCCACGGCTCGGGGACGTTCACCTCTGCCGAGTTCGCCAGGACGAAGGGGGCGCGCAGATAGTCGGCGGCGGCGATCGACACGTTGAGCGCGACCGTGATCCAGGCGATGACGAGGTACGCGATGTGCATGGTTGATTCCTCTCTGTTCACTCACTTGACGCGTGGCACGATCGAAAGGTGACCCTCCTCGCGCAATTCGAACGCGATCGCGAGCGGCTGCGGGCCATCGCGTTTCGCATCACCGGCTCTGCGGACGACGCCGACGACGCATTGCAGATCTCATGGGAGAAGGTGGCGGCGAAGTCCGCCGACGCACCGCCGGCCGATATTCAGGAGCCGACGGCGTGGCTGACCACGGTGGTGTCGCGCACCTGCCTCGACCTGCTCAGAGCACACCGGCGTCGGGGCGAGGTCCCTCTGGACGCGGTCGCCGATCGTCCCAGCGAACGCCCGACGCCGGAAGATGCGGCGATTCGACTCGATGAGGTCGGTCGCGCGTTACTGGTTGTGCAGCAGCAACTCTCGCCGATGCAGCGAGTGGCATTCGTGCTTCACGATATGTTCGCGCTGTCGTTCGAGGAGGTCGGCGCGATTCTGGACCGTTCGCCCGATGCAGCCAAGAAGCTGGCCAGCCGAGCACGGGGACGAATCACCCCACCCGCCGGCACCGACGCCGCTGACCTGAGACTGGTACGCGCCTATCTCGCGGCCTCGCGCGATGGCGACATCGATCGATTGCTGCGCATCCTGGCGCCCGACGTGGTCCGCACGGCCGATCCCGAGCTGCTGCCGCCCGGTGTCCCGATGCGGATCCGGGGCGCCGGCGAGGTGGCCGAGCAGACAAGGGTCTTCGCGGCGCGAGCGCAGCTGTCCGTGGTTCTGCTGGTCGACGGCCGACCCGCGATCATCGTCGCGCCACACGGGCGACCGCAGATCGCGATGCGATTCATCATCTCCGACAACATGATTGCCGGCATAGACGTGAACGACGCCGCCGGGATCCCGGCGGCGTCGTTCACGTTGGCTTGAGAGGCGGCGAGCTATCCGACGCCGATGAGATCGATGACGAAGACCAGCGTCTTGCCGGACAGCCGATGTCCGCCGCCGGCGGGCCCGTAGGCGAGCTCCGGCGGAACGGTCAGCTGGCGACGGCCGCCGACCTTCATTCCCGGAATACCTTCCTGCCAGCCCGGAATCAGCGCGTCCAGCGGGAAGTTCGCCGACTGGCCGCGGTTCCACGACGAGTCGAACTCTTCGCCGGTCTCGAACTCGACGCCGACGTAGTGCACATCGACGACGCCGTGCGGCACGGCCTCCACGCCGTCGCCGACGACCAGATCCTTGACGGTCAGCTCAGTGGGAGCGGGGCCGTCCTGGAACTCGACCTCGGGCTTGCTCATCGGTTGCTCATCTCCTTGAAATCACGCTCGGTCGCGCCGGTATAGATCTGCCGCGGACGGCCGATCTTCGTGGTCGGGTCGGCATTCATCTCGCGCCAGTGCGCGATCCAGCCCGGGAGCCGGCCCAGGGCGAACAGCACGGTGAACATCCGGGTCGGGAAGCCCATGGCGCGGTAGATGAGGCCGGTGTAGAAGTCGACGTTCGGGTACAGCTTGCGCTCGATGAAGTAATCATCGTGCAACGCAACGTCTTCCAGGCCCTTGGCGATGTCGAGCAGGTCGTCCTGAACGCCGAGGGTCGCAAGGATCTCGTCGGCGGTCTTCTTGACGATGGCTGCGCGCGGATCGTAGTTCTTGTAGACACGGTGTCCGAAGCCCATGAGCTTCACACCATCTTCCTTGTTCTTGACCTTGTTCATGAAGGCCTGGGTGTCGCCACCGGATGCCTTGATGTCGTCGAGCATCTCCAGCACGGCCTGGTTGGCGCCGCCGTGCAGCGGGCCCCAGAGCGCGTTGATCCCGCCGGACACCGACGTGAACAGGTTGGCCTGGCTGGATCCGACGAGGCGAACCGTCGAGGTCGAACAGTTCTGCTCGTGATCGGCATGCAGGATGAACAGCATGTCGAGGGCCTTGGCGACCTTCGGGTCGACTTCGTAGGGCTCGGCCGGGAAGCCGAACGTCATCCGCAGGAAGTTCTCGACCAGGTTCAGCGAGTTGTCCGGGTACAGGAACGGCTGGCCGACCGACTTCTTGTACGCGTAGGCCGCGATGGTCGGCAGCTTCGCGAGCAGCCGGATGGTCGACAGCTCGACCTGCTCGGGATCCTTCGGGTCCAGCGAGTCCTGGTAGTACGCCGACAGCGCGTTGACCGCCGACGACAGCACCGGCATCGGGTGCGCGTTGCGGGGGAAACCATCGAAGAAGCGCTTGAGATCCTCGTGCAGCAACGTGTGCCGCTGGATCCGGGTGGTGAAGTCGTCGAGCTCGGTCTGGCTGGGCAGCTCGCCATAGATCAGCAGGTAGCTGACCTCGAGGAATGTCGACTTCCCCGCGAGCTGATCGATCGGGTATCCGCGGTAACGCAGGATGCCGGCGTCACCGTCGATATAGGTGATGGCCGATTTGGTGGACGCGGTGTTGACGAAACCGCCGTCGAAAGTGGTCAGCCCGGTCTCGGCGAGCAGCTTGCCCAATCCGATGCCATTGTTTCCCTCGGTGGCCTCCACGATCGGCAGGTTGATGCTGCCGCCCGGATACGAGACTGTCGCGGACTGTCCTGAAGTGTTTTCGGCGGACACGTAGTCCTCCCTTTTTGACAGGCTGGCCGGTCTTGTGGACGTTCGGCCAGGGAGCTTTTATTGCCAGACGGTCGTCAGGGCAGCACGAATCGACTCCCGGGTGGGCGGCGAGTCCTACTGCCAGGTAACAACCTAGTCCCAATCCGCGCGGGTCGCCCACAGAGGGTTCCACTCCATGCAACAACGTCCGATTTGATAAACAAGATTGATAAAATTAGTTTATCTATATGGTCGGTCGACGCGAACCCCGAGAAGACGCCGAAGAGCTGATGTCGGCGGTACGAATCCTCGTCCGCCGCTTACGTGCTCGGGCCGCCGACGGCGAACTGCCGATGCGGTCACAAGCGATTCTCCGAAGGCTCGACAACGAGGGCCCGACGACATCCGGCGAGCTGGCGCGGACCGAGGCCGTCAGCCCGCAGGCCATGGGCGCCGCCATCGCGCCCCTGGAGGCGCAGGGGTTGCTGAGCCGGTCGACCGATCCCGCCGACGGCAGGCGAATTGTGCTGACGCTGACCGACGCCGGCCGCCAGACACTGCGCGACCGTCGCAGTTCACGGACGGAGGCCGTCGCCGCCGCGATGGCCGAGTTCAGCGATGACGAGCGCACCCGACTCACGGAGGCCGCCGAATTGATCACGCGTCTGGCACAGAACCTATGAGCTCACGCGGCCCGGAATCCGCGGACACCGCCGTGCTCTCGTCCGCGCCGGCATCGGGCCCGGGCGACAGGTACCGATGGGTCGTCCTGGCCAACACCACTGCGGCGGTGTTCATGTCCGGCCTCGACGGCTCGATCGTGCTGATCGCCCTGCCGGCGATCTTCCGCGGCATCGATCTGGATCCGCTCGCGCCGGGAAACGTGGGGTTCCTGCTGTGGATGATCATGGGCTACCGCCTGGTGCAGGCAGTGCTCGTGGTTCCGTTGGGCCGCCTCGGCGACATGTTCGGTCGCGTGCGCATCTACAACCTCGGCTTCCTGGTGTTCACCATCGCGTCGGTGCTGCTGTCGTTCGACCCGTTCCATGGTGGCGGCGGAGCGGTGTGGCTGATCGTCTGGCGCATGCTGCAGGCCATCGGGGGCTCCATCCTGATGGCCAATTCGGCCGCGATCCTCACCGACGCGTTCCCGTCCGATCAACGCGGGTTCGCCTTGGGGCTCAACCAGATTGCCGCCTTGGCCGGCATGTTCATCGGGCTCGTCGCCGGTGGCCTGCTGGTCCTCTGGGACTGGCGCGCCGTGTTCTGGGTGAACGTCCCGGTCGGCGTGTTCGGCACTGTATGGGCCTACCTGCGGCTGCGCGAGACCGCGCCCCGCAGTGATCATCGACCTCGGGTCGACTGGTGGGGCAATGCGACTTTCACCGTCGGATTGAGTGCGCTGCTGGTGGCGATCACCGAAGGCATCCATCCCTACGGCCACCACTCCATGGGCTGGACGAATCCGCTCGTCGTCTGGCTGCTCATCGGCGGCACGGTCGCGCTGCTCGCCTTCGTCGTCATCGAATTCCGGGCAGCCGAACCGATGTTCGCGCCCAAGCTGTTCCGCATTCGAGCGTTCACCTTCGGCAATCTCGCCGGCTTCGGCTGCCGACTCGCGCAGGGCGGGCTGCAGTTCATGCTGATCATCTGGTTGCAGGGAATATGGCTGCCGCTGCACGGATACGACTACAGCGACACTCCGCTGTGGGCCGGCATCTACCTCCTGCCGATGACGGCCGGGTTCCTGGTTGCCGGACCATTGTCAGGACGGCTGTCGGACCGCATCGGGTCGCGCGGCCCCGCCACCGTCGGAATGCTGATCTTCGCCGCCAGCTTCGTCGGGCTGATGCTGCTGCCCACTGACTTTCCGTATTGGCTGTTCGCCGTCTTGATCGCCGCCAACGGAATCGGCGTCGGCGTGTTCAGTTCGCCGAATACGTCCGCGATCATGGGCAGCGTCCCGGCGTCACAGCGCGGCGTCGCGTCCGGCATGCGGGCCACGTTCCAGAACACGGGCACGGCACTGTCGATCGGCGTGTTCTTCTCCCTGATGATCGCCGGATTGGCACATTCGTTGCCGCACACCATGTCTACGGGTCTGACCGCGCAGGGCGTGCCGGCACCGGTCGCCGATCACGCGGCGAGCCTGCCGCCGGTGTCGTCGCTGTTCGCCTCGATTCTCGGGGTCAATCCGATCGGTACATTGTTGGGTCCGAGCGGGGTTCTGCACACCCTGCCGGCCGCGAACAGTGCGACATTGACGGGCCGAGAATTCTTCCCATCACTGATATCGCCATCGTTTCATCATGGCCTGGTGATCGTTTTCGGGGTTTCCGCGGCAATCGGACTGCTGTCCGCCCTGGCATCGGCCCTGCGCGGCAACGCTTCTCAGGCCGACACGACCCATGACGACCGCTGAGACAGCAATCGCATCCGTAACGCTCAGGCCAGCACGCCGGATCAGTCACGTGCCGGTTCGATCTGCGGGCCCCGGCGCCGACCTCCGTGGAAGCCGAGATCATTCCCGCATCACTACGGAGACAGGCCTCGTCATGTTGTACTGGCGGAATGACTGACATCGGAGATCTGGCAGACGTAGAGCAGTCGTTGCTGGGCGGCCCTCGCCGGTACACCCGGTCGCAGGTGGCGGAGCTATCCGGCGTCCCCGTGGAACGAGCTCGAAAACTATGGGTGGCGTTGGGATTTCCGGCCGCCGCCGATGACGACGATGTAGCGTTCACAGACGCCGACGTCGCCGCGATTCGCGCGTTTTCCGGTTTGGCACCGGGCACCACGGCAGACGAGCACAATCAGATCGCCGCCGCGCGCACGGTCGGCCAGGCGATGGCCCGACTCGCGGAATGGCACGCAGATCTGATCGTCCGGGAAATTGCTACGGCCGAAGGAGATTCGACGGTGTCGGATCCTCATCGGCGCGCCGAGGCCATCACCCGGATCGTCGGTGTGCTCACCGGACTGCAGGACTACACCTGGCAGCGACATCTGGCCGCGGCGCTGAGCCGGTCGGTCGAATCTGCCGGACCGACACGACCACTGCTCGTCGGTTTCGCAGACATGGTCGGGTACACGCGACTTTCCCGCCATCTCGATCCAGACGAGCTGACTGAGCTGCTCGACGCCTTCGAAACCGCGACCACGGATGCGATCGTCGACGGAGGCGGTTGGGTGATCAAGAACGTCGGCGACGAGGTCATGTTCGCGGCGACGGACCCGGCCGCCGGAGCGCGTATCGGATTGGCGCTTCAAGATCAGATCAACGTTGCAGCGCAGACGATTTCGGAGATGCCGCAGATCCGGGTAGGGCTCGCGTACGGCCCGGTGCTGACCCGGTTCGGCGACCTCTACGGGACGGTCGTCAACGTCGCGGCACGTCTGACCGGCGTGGCCAGGCCGGGCACCGTACTCATCGACGACCAGGCGGCAGCCGCACTGGAGGACCAGAACGAATTCTCCTTGCGCCATCTGCGCAACGTACGAGTGAAGGGCTTCTCACGGCTGCGGTCACACGTACTTCGTCGCCGAAGGGCCAAGTAGAGCGCCGAAAATCTGCGCCGAGCATGGCGGCGGCGCATCGATGAACCCCCAGCGCAACAACAAGTAGTGCCGACGGCGAGGGTCAACCGATGCGGACCTTCGCCATCAGAGCATCGATCTCATCCGCGAATTCGTCGGGCCGGCCGGCGAGCGTCGCGGCCATCGCCGACATCAAGCAGGCTCCGGCGGAATTGGCGATCACATGCGGCAAGGGGTCTCCATCGGAATAGCCATCCCGCTGTCGCACGACATCGGCGCATGCCCGGGCGATGTCATTGATCTTCACCAGATACGCACCGCGCAGCGTCGGATGACTCAGCACGATCGCTTCGAGCCGCAGCGAATTCGCGCGCCGGACAGGATCCGCGTAGTGCTCGACCACGACGTCGAAACCTCGCCGCAGCGCCTGCCAAGTCGGCTCATCACTCGGTCGGCCGCGCAATGTCTCCACGACGTCGCGGCCGATCAGTTCCCACTTCCCCACGATCAGTTCGTCTTTGGTCGCGAAGTACCGGAAGAAAGTGCGTCGCGACATTCCGGCCGCGGCCGCCAACTGGTCGACAGTCACCGCGTCATAGCCGTGTTCGCCGAACAACTCCAACGCCCGAGCCGTCGCCTCCCGCTGGACCGCCAGACGCTTCTGATCCCGCAACGTGGTCACCGGTCCACAGTAGCACTATTGACACTGAGTGTCATTCATGTCACTCTGGGCCAATCCGCACTATTCGTTGAGGGAGAACCGATGGCCGAGGGCCGCTACTACCGAGACCAGAACGCCTGGCGCGACCTGCAAAAATTCCTGCCGGAACGGCTCCAACTGTCCGACCAAGACGCCCCCGAAGAAGACTTCTGGGACTGGAATGGCCACACGATCCATCTCGATCGGTATCGCAACCCCGCCGCGAAAGCCCGGGTAGTTCTCCACCACGGTGTCGGCACCAACGGCCGCCAGATGTCGCTGATTCTCGGCGCCCCGCTGTCGAAACTCGGGTTCGAGACGGTGGCCATAGACAATCTCGGATACGGCATGACATCGGTGGCCCGCCGCACCAACCCGACCTACGACGACTGGGTCCAGGTGGTCGTCGACTTCCTGGCCGCCGAAAATGCGCGAGACCCCAAACCCACTGTGCTGTACGGGCTCAGCGCCGGCGGCATGTTGACCTACCACGTGGCGGCCGCGGCACCGAAGGAAGCGGTGCGCGGCATCGTCGGCATGACTTTCCTCGATCAGCGTGACCAGCAGGTCCGCGACCAGACCGCGCATGACATCGTCACGGCGCGCGTAGGGATTCCGGCTATGGCACTGGTCGCCGGCTCCCCGATCGGCCGAATGCGCTACTCGATGCGGCTGGCGTCCAAGATGTCGGCGCTGGCGAACGACCGCGGCGCGATGAAGGTCTTCAACAAGGACAAGACGTCTGCCGGCAACTCGATGTCCATCGCATTCCTCGACAGCTACCTGAACTACGCGCCGGCCATCGAGCCAGGGGACTTCGACCGTTGCCCGGTCCTTCTCACCCAGCCCGGCCAGGACCGTTGGACGCCACGACATCTCAGCACCCCGGTGCTATCCAAGATCCAGAAGGTCGAGGTCCGCGAGACCACGCTCGAGAACGCCGGGCACTTCCCGCTTGAGGATCCCGGTCTGCAGCAGATGGTCGGTCAGGTCGCGGCTTTCGTGACCGAGGTAACGGCCTAGCTCAGCCGGTTACCGCCTCGAAGGCGGATGCCGTCCGCGAACAAGCGATCGTCCGCGCCCCCGCGGTGTTGGGTTTGCGAAAGTCGCGTGTCGTAAGCCGTTGCGCTCCAAGCCTTGTCAGTGGCTCGTGGCACAGTTGCGATATGTCCACCGCAGCACCCGATCGCCTCGACGACGCGCTATCGGTCGGCGAGTTGATCGACGCCGCCGGCTACACCCAGCGCGTCCGCGGCGCCGCGGACTACCGTCTGCTGCAGATCATTTCCCGCATTCACGCACACCGCGAAGACCAACACATCGCAGAAGTAGCGGCCCGCGCCGAACAGATTGCGCCCCGGGAAGCCGTCGGTATCGCCGAGGTGTTGTCGCCGCGCGACAAGTACGGACCCAACGGACTCGAACTGGCCATCGCGGATGTCGGGGCCGCCCTCTGCCTCACCCCGCAACACGCGAAGAAGCTCGTCGCCATCGCCTCGGCCGCCCGCTATCGCGTTCCCGAAACCGCCCGCACACTCGCTGACGGCATCCCCGACCTCGACCGCCTCATCACAGCCGTCACCGCACCGACCTCGTCAGCCAACAAGACATCGGCGATCTGGACCGGGAACTGGCTCGAGAGATTTACGACCGCGGCCCATGTCCACGAGGCGCTTCCACACTCTGATCGACAAGCTGATCCACAAGCACGACCCCGACGCCGTGCGCCGCCGGGCCGAACGCACCAACGATGACCGCAACATCACCATCGGCCCGACCGATTCACCACCGGCCAAGCCCGCATCTCCGGCACCCTGCCGCAGGACCAAGCCGCCATCATCAACGCCCGGTTGGATGCCATGGCAAAAGAAGTCCACAAGGGAGACTGGCGCACGTTGCAGCAACGCCGCGCCGACGCCTACGTTGCCCTCGCCCAGGGCCGGCAACATCTGCCCTGTCGGTGCGATGACTGCACGGCAGAGCCCGTGACATCCGATGAGCCGCAGCCGTGCAATCACCCGGCCCGGCCCACATGTACGTCGTGGTCAACCTGACCACACTTCTCGGTCTCGACAACGATCCGACCTACCTCGACGGCCAGGGACTCATCGGCGCCGACACTGCACGCAAACTCCTGACGGAAGCTCGACGTGCCTACGTCACCCGCCGAAAGGAGACCCGACAACCTCCGCTGCCCGCTACCGGCCCTCCCGCAGACTCCGCGCGTTGATCCAGGCCGGTGAACTGTGCTGCCAATTCCCTGGCTGCAACAACCCCGCCAGCCAGGCGGATCTCGACCACCACCTGAACCGTCCTGGGTCTGGTGGAGACCGTGAACGCACCAGGAGAATGCGGTCATGGCAGCACCACGCAAGTTCGATCAGGAGACCCGGGAGCGGGCGGTCCGGATGTATCACGACCGGCTGAAGGAG
>Ga0265327_10000636_pt1 | contig 57230 bp, 44 predicted proteins | sample 41621metaG_FD_202089 | JGI IMG/M metagenome (GOLD analysis project Ga0265327, IMG submission 202089) | Rhizosphere microbial communities from Carex aquatilis grown in University of Washington, Seatle, WA, United States - 4-16-21 metaG | ecosystem: Host-associated > Plants > Roots > Rhizosphere... | reverse complement strand
ACTCACTCACCATGCAGTTCAGTCTGACTCGGGAGGCTGGCGGCGAGCAGGTGATGATGATGCCCGCGCGGCTCGAGTCTGCTAACTTCCAGTTGCTGATCAGCAAATTGTCCCGGCACGTCGGACTGCTGCCTGCCTTTGACAAGGCACTTGCCCAGTACAAGAAAACGAGCGCCTACGCCGAAATCTTCAAGAAATACAGCGTCAAGATCTAACTTCGTGCGCGGTGGGCAATGCTCGCCGGTAGTTTCCGTATGTCGCCACGATTGCAGATGTGCGCCTCACAAAGCTTTGCCACTAGCGTCGGCTCTCGCCGCAGACAGCCTCTGAAACAGGATATGAGTAGCAACGTAATCAAGCCCCACCGGCAGGGCGGTCACAGGGCGCAAGTTTCAGGAACTGGGGCCGCTGGCAGCAGGCGTCGGCGGCACGGCCGGTGCCGTCGGCCACTGCACGCGCACGTGGTGCGGCTTGTCGTTGGTACGTGGAAAGTCCTTCATCGATACGTCGAACATCGCGGCGACGAGGCTGCCGCCGCCCGAGTTGTAGCCATCGGAGCTGACGCGCGTCTCGTACAGCGCCTTGCCGGTGTTGGCGTCGCGGATCAGCAGTGCCACCTCGTGCAGGTAGGCGTCGGCCGGCGGGAAAGGCGCCCAGGCGCTGGAGCGCAGGTAGGGGCCCCGGGGGCCTTACGTGCCGTAGGGCGCCCAACCGGCGTAGCCGTAGCGGCGCGGGCCGTTGAACCAGAGCTCACCGTACCGAGGCACCTGCTCGAGGCGCGCGGCGCGCATGCCGATCTGGACCAACACCGAGGGCTGGGTGCCATCGGCCGCAAGCCGGAAACCGGCGGCTGCCAGCTCCTGTGAGGGCAGGCGGTCGAAGGCGTAAGTGCCGGGCACGGCATCGGGCGGCGAGGTGCCGAAGGTGGCATCGACCGTGTGGAGCCTGGTGCAGCCGGCGAGCAGCGCCACGCCCGCGAGCGCGGCGAGGGTCAGATGACGGTGGGGGCGATAGACGGTGGTCATGGCGGACTCCCAGGCATCGATGGCGACATCGCACTGGCAAGCGTCGAGCCCGCATGTACCTGAATATGTAGCCGCACGCGGGATTTCCGTCCAACAGGCGTTCAGCATCACGCTGGCGACGGGCGGTCCTCATCGTCGAACAGCGTCTCGCCCAGGAACAAGCCCGGCTCGACCCTCATGCCGAACAGGCTTCCCGACATCGGACGGGCCATCAGCTCGGCCGTGCTCAGTTCCTGGCGCGCCGTCGTGACGAGGATCTGGTCCCCCGCCGGTCCGCCGAAGGCGGGGCAAGTGGCGTTGGGCACGGGCACGGCGTGGCGTGCGAGCTGGCGGCCGTCGGTGCCGTAGCGGACCACCGTGCCAGCGCCCCACTGGGCGTTCCACAGGCAGCCCTGGGCGTCGATGGTGGAGCCGTCCGGGCTCCCTTCGCCGGCGTCCTTCTTGACAAACGGGCGCGGCTCGCTCACAAGCGCAGCGGCCGAGTCGTAGTTGCAGACCATGATGCGGCCCTGCGTCGTGTCGCAGTAGTACATGCGCCGGCCGTCGAGGCTGAAGCAGATGCTGTTGGCGATGGCCACGCCGTCCAGCGCCAGGCGGCGCAGGCCGTGGGCCGGCGTGTACTGGTAGAAGCTGCCGAGCGGCTGGCGCGGCTCGGTCTCGTGCATCGTGCCGAAGACGAAGGCACCACTGCGGTCGCAGCGCCCGTCGTTGGCGCGGTTGGCACTCAGATGGATTTCCAGCGGGGCCAACGTCGCCAGCATGGCGGGCTCGGCGGCGACGCTGCCGGTGGCCTGCAGGTCGGGCAGCGTCAGGCGGGCGACGCGCTTGGCCATCGCCAAGACGAGTGCGCCGGAACAGCTGTGCACGAAGCTGCCGACACGCTCGGGTAGCCGCACCTGCAGCGTGGCGGTGGCACCGGGCGTCCAGGCGTGGATGCAGGCGCCTTCGATGTCGGTCCACCACCAGCGGCCGGACGGCGCATGCCATTGCAGGCCCTCGCCGAGGGTGTGCGCCTGGGCGAGCGCGAGGGTGAAGGTGTTGTGTTCAGGGTTGCTCATCGGCGCTGAAACGGTGGACGGTTGTGCTGCGGAGCACTTCGCCGGGCCGCAGCACGGTGCTGGGCCAATCGGGGCTGGCGGCGTGGTGCGGCGAATCGGGGTTGTGCTGGGTCTCCAGGCACAGGCCGTCGCCCTGGCGGTAGATGCGCCCGTGCGGGCCGGCCAGGCTGCCGTCGAGGAAGTTGCCGGAGTAGAACTGCAGCGCTGGCTCGTCGGTCAGCACGTCCATGCGGCGGCCGGAGTGCGGGTCTTGCAGCGTCGCGGCGAGGCGCAGGCCGGCGGCGGCGTCGGGTTCGCCGTCGAGCAGCCAGTTGTGGTCGTAGCCCTTGGCGACGAGCAACTGCGGGTGCGCCTGGCGGATGCGGGCCGCGATGGGCGTGGCCGCGCGGAAGTCGAACGGCGTGCCGGCAACGCTGGCGTGCCGGAGCGGGATCAGGTGCCGGTCCACCTCGGTGTAGCGCGACGCGGGAATGGTCAGCCAGTGGTCCAGCACCGAGCCCTCGCACGCGAGATTGAAGTAGTCGTGGTGCGTCAGGTTGACGACGGTGGCGCGGTCAGTCGTGGCCACGTAGTCGATGCGCCAGCTATTGCTGGTGGCGCTGATCGCGTAGCGCACCTTGACCTTCAGTTCGCCGGGGAAGCCTTGCTCGCCGTGCGGGCTGGTGTGACTAAGCAGCAGCGCCTCAGCCTCGCCCACTTTAGGCTCGACCGGCTCGGAGCTCCAGAGCCGATGACCGAATCCTTCGATGCCGCCGTGCAGGCAGTTCGGGCCGTCATTGCGGGCCAGCGTGTGCGTCTCGCCGTCCAGCTCGAAGCTCGCGCCGGCGATGCGGTTGCCGTAGCGGCCCACGATGATGCCGAACGACGGGTTGCGGCGAACATAGTCGTCCAGGTTGTCGAAGCCCAGCACGACGTTGCCGCTGCCGCCTTGCGCATCCGGCACCCACAGGCCCGTGACGATGCCACCCAGCGTGATCGCGGTGAGCTTCATGCCCAGGCCGTTCTCCAGCGTGTACTCATGCACAGCCCGCCCGTCCGGCAGGCGGCCATCCTCGCGACACTGCATGCTCAGACCCAGCCGCCGTCGACGATGAAATCCTGCGCGGTGCACATCGCGCTGTCGTCGGCGGCCAGGAACAGGGCCATCGAAGCGATGTGCTTCGGCATCAGCGGCGCGTTGATGCACTGGCCCTTGGCGATCTCCTGCCTGGTCTCATCCGTGACCCACAGCTTAAGCTGCTTCTCCGTCATCACCCAGCCCGGCACCAGTGTATTGACGCGGATCTTGTGCGGGCCGAAGTCGCGCGCCAGGCAACGCGTCAGGCCTTGCGCCGCAGCCTTGCTGGACGTGTAGGCCGGCATGCCGCCCTGCTTGAGCATCCAGCTGATCGAGCCAAAGTTGATGATAGAGCCGCCGCCCAGCGCCTTCATGTCGTCCAGCACGGCCTGCGCCGCGAAGAACTGGTGCTTGATGTTGACGGCGACGCTGGCGTCCCAGAACTCGGGCGTGGTCTCTTCGACGGCGTGGCGCTTGTCGTTGGCGGCGTTGTTCAGCAGCACCGAGAACGGGCCGGTGTGCTCGCGCAGCGACGCGATGGCGGCGCGCATCGCGTCCACATTGCTCAGGTCAACCGCCATGAACTGCGGCGCGTGGCGCGACGTCGCGGCCAGTCGGGCAACAAGGGCCTGGCCTTCGTCGGCGGCCAGGTCGATGAAGGCCACTTTTGCGCCCTGCGCGGCGAAGGCATCCACCAGCGTCTCGCCGATGCCGGTGGCCCCGCCGGTGATCAGGACGGCCCGGTCCTGCAGGCTGGGATAGAGGGCGTAGGAACTCATCAATCGTCTCCTGGGGGAATGCGGCCCGGCTTCTTCGGTCGGGCGATTGTGGAATTATTAGTCATACTTTTTTGTTTTAATAGACGCAAAATTGCGGGTTAACCCGAGAACACTTGATTAATTAGTCATACTTTAATTCCAGACATGCCGACGAACACAGTCGGCCGTACGCCGCGAGCCGGCGTGGCATTCAACCTCAGAGACAAGGGCCCACACCCATGAGCGCCTCCACCGCCCGCCCCTACCGCGGCGTCTTCCCGGTCGTTCCGACCATCTTCAACGCCGACGGCACGCTGGACATCCCGGGCCAGCTGCGCTGCATCGATTTCATGATCGACGCCGGCTCCACAGGCCTGTGCATCCTCGCCAATTTCTCCGAGCAGTTCGTGCTGTCGGACGACGAGCGCGAGACGTTGACGCGCGCCATCCTCGGCCGCGTGGCCGGCCGCGTGCCCGTGATCGTCACGACCACGCACTACTCGACGCAGATCTGCATCGAGCGCAGCCAACTGGCCCAACAGCTCGGCGCGGCGATGGTCATGGTCATGCCGCCATATCACGGCGCCACCTTCCGCGTGTCGGAAGGCCAGATCGAAAGCTTCTACCAGCGCCTGTCCGACGCGATCTCGATTCCCATCATGATCCAGGACGCCCCGGTGGCTGGCACGCCACTCTCCGTGCCGCTGCTGGCGCGCATGGCCAGCAACATCGCTAACGTGAAGTACTTCAAGCTGGAGATGCCGCAGGCCGCCAGCAAGATGCGCGAGCTGATCCGCGTCGGCGGCGCCGCCATCGAAGGCCCGTGGGACGGCGAGGAAGCGATCACGCTGCTGGCCGACTTGGACGCCGGCGCCACCGGCGCGATGACGGGCGGCGGATTCCCCGACGGCATCCGCAAGATCTTCGACGCCTTCCATGCCGGCGACCGCGAGGAGGCCGTCGTCCAGTACGGCCGCTGGCTGCCGCTGATCAACTACGAGAACCGCCAGGGCGGCATCCTGACCGCCAAGGTGCTGATGAAGGAAGGCGGCGTGATCAAGAGCGACGCGCCGCGCCACCCCTTCCCCGAGATGAGCCCCGAAGTGCGCGCCGGACTGCTGGACGCGGCCAAGCGGCTCGATCCCCTGGTCCTGCGCTGGGGCAAGTGATGCGCACGCTCAGCGTGCTCTGTGCGCTCGTTGCGATGCTTGCGCTGTGCATGCTCGCGCGCGCCGACGCCGCCGAACTGCAAGGCGACACCGCGGCCCACGACCCGACGCTGCTGATCCAGGACGGCCACTGGTTCGTCTTCACCACCGGCCGCGGCCTGCAGCGCCTCGTCTCTGGCGATGCCGGCAAGACCTGGCAGCGCTTGGCACCGGTGTTCAGCGAAGCACCGGCCTGGTGGGCCGACGCCGTGCCGGCCCACAAGGGCCTCGACGTCTGGGCGCCCAAGCTGTTCTCGCACCGCGGCCGCATCTGGGCGCTGTACTCGATCTCGACCTTCGGCAAGAACCGCTCGGCCATCGGTCTGGTCAGCACCGACAAGCCCGACAGTAACGCCTGGCGCGACGAGGGGCTGATCGTGCAGAGCACGGCGGACGACAACTTCAACGCCATCGACCCCGACCTATTCGCCGACACCGACGGCAAGCTCTGGCTGAGCTACGGCTCGTTTTGGGGCGGCATCCGCGTGACCGAGCTGAGCCCTGACACGCTGCGCCCCATCGGGGAGGCGCGCTTTATCGCACGCCGCAAGGGCGGCATCGAGGCGCCCACGGTCGTGCGGCACGGCGACTGGGTCTACCTGTTCGCGTCCTTCGACCTCTGCTGCCGCGGCGTCGACAGCAGCTACAACGTCCGCGTCGGCCGCGCCCGCAGCATCGCGGGCCCGTTCCTCGACCGCGACGGCCGCGACATGCTGGACGCGGGCGGCACGCCGCTGCTCTCGAGCGGCACGCGCTGGAAGGGCCCCGGCCACCAGGACGTCGTCGGCAACTGGCTGGTCCATCACGCCTACGACGCCGAGCACGGCGGAAAACCGCAGCTGCGCATCAAGCTCTTGAGCTGGTCCGCCGACGGCTGGCCCATAGTCCCGCAAGAAGAATGACGACGACGATGACGACGACAAATTGGAGACAAGCACCGTGGCTGGCCTGAAGTTGGAGAACGTCTGCAAGCGCTACGGCGCGGTGCAGGTCATCGAGAACCTGTCGCTGGACGTGGCGCAGGGCGAGTTCGTCGTCTTCCTGGGTCCGTCGGGCTGCGGCAAGACCAGCCTGCTGCGCATGATCGCGGGGCTCGAAGATGTCAGCGGCGGCCGCATCCTCATCGGCGAACGCGACGTGACGCGCGCCCCGCCCGGGCAGCGCAACCTCGCGATGGTGTTCCAGCACTACGCGCTGTACCCGCACATGACGGTGCGCGAGAACCTCGCCTTCGGGCTGAAGAACATCGGGCTGTCGGCCGAGGAGACTGCCAAGCGCATCACCGAATCGGCCCGCATGCTGGAGCTGGACACGCTGCTGGATCGCAAGCCCGGCCAGCTCTCCGGCGGCCAGCGCCAGCGTGTGGCGATCGGCCGCGCGGTGGTCAAGGAGCCAGGCCTCTTCCTGTTCGACGAGCCGCTCTCCAACCTCGACGCCGCGCTGCGCGGCCGCACGCGGCTGGAGCTGGCGCAACTGCATCAACGCCTGGGCGCGACGATGGTCTTCGTCACGCACGACCAGATCGAGGCGATGACGCTGGCCACGCGCATCGTCGTCATGAAGGGCGGCGCCATCGAGCAGGTCGCCACGCCCGCCGAGCTGTACCGCCGCCCAGCCACGCGTTTCGTGGCCAGCTTCATCGGCACACCGGGCATGGGCTTCGTGCCGGTGCAGCGCGCGGCGGACGACCGCGGCCGCGCCGCCGTCACGGTGCCCGGTGGATCCGCCGTCACCACGCGCATCGCCGCCGCAGGCTTGCCCTCGCAAGACCTGGTGCTGGGCGTGCGGCCCGAGAACCTGCGCGTGGCCGAACAAGGTCCGCTGCGCGGGCGCGTCGAGCTGGTCGAGTTCCTCGGCGAACGCACGCTGGCGCACCTGAAGCTCGAAGGCGGCAGCCCACTGATCGTCACAGTGCCGTCCGGTGCTGCATCGCCCAGGCTCGGTGCGGATGTCTCGGTGAGCGTGGATGTGGCGGAGGCCCATCTGTTCGATGAGAGCGGCCGCGCGCACCATGCGCAGGAGGCGCTGGCATGAGCGCCAGCACAGTCGGCCTGCGCACCTCGCGCCCCGCCTATGCCCTCTTCGTGCTGCCCTTCGTGGTGCTGTACATGCTGATGCTGCTCTGGCCGCTGGCCAAGGGCGTGTGGATCAGCTTCCACGACCACGACCTGCTCTCCGACGACAGCTTCTGGGTCGGCCTAGCCAACTACCGGGAACTCTGGGACGACGAAGTCTTCCGGCAGGTCGTCTGGAACACGATCCGCTTCGTTGGCATCAGCACGCCGATCTTCGTGATCCTCTCGCTGATGCTGGCGCTGGCACTGAACCGGCCCGGGCGCCTGGCCACCTTTTTGCGCGCCACCTTCTTCTGCGCCTCGGTATTTTCGGTGACGCTGATCACGCTGGTCTGGAAACTCGCACTGATGCCCGAGCGCGGCCTCGTCGCGCAGGCCTTCGGCGCGTTGGGCCTGCCGGAGCTGCCGCTGCTGACCAGCGATTCGCTGGCGCTGACCACGATCGCGCTGGTAACCGTGTGGTGGATCATCGGCCTGCCGATGATCCTGTTCCTGTCGGCGCTGCAACAGATCCCGGTCGACATCTACGAGGCCGCCGCACTCGACAACACGCCGCGCTGGCGCGTGTTCACGCACATCACGCTACCGAGCCTCAAGCGCGCCATCGTACTGGTGGCGCTAATCGAGGTGATCCGCCAGTTCCAGGTCTTCCCGCAGATCATGCTGATGACCAACGGCGGCCCCAACAACACCACCCGCTCGATCGTGCAGTTCACCTACGAGCAGGCCTTCATGCAGCTCTCGCTGGGCTACGCCACGGCAGCCTCTCAGATCCTGCTGGCGATCATGCTGGTGGGCGTGTCGGCGCAGCTCTGGCTGGAGCGGGATCGTCAGGGAGGTGCGCGATGAACCCCTTGCTCCGACGCGGCGCGCTCGACCGCTTCGTGCTGGTCGCGCTGACCCTGCTGGCGCTGACCTGGATGGCCCCGCTGCTCTGGGTGGTGGCGCTGTCCTTCAAGCCCAACGAGTTCCTGCTGCGGCACACCGACGTGTTCCTGTCGCCGCCCTACACGCTGGCCAACTACGCAGACATCCTGCAGACCTCCGCAGTGTTCCGCTGGCTGGGCAACAGCGCCGCGGTCGCGCTGATGCAGACGGTCGGTGTACTGGTGCTGTCATCGCTGGCCGGCTACGGCTTCGCGCGCTGCGAGTTTCCGGGCCGCAAGTGGCTGTTCGCGCTGGTGATGTTCGGACTGGCCGTGCCGGCGCAGTCGGTCTTCATCCCGCTGCATCGGCTGTTCTCGGAGTGGAACCTGCAGAACACCCTCGCCGGCCTCGCGCTGCCGGGGCTGGCCGCGCCCTTCGGCGTCTATCTGATGACGCAGTACTTCAAGGCCATCCCAGCCGAACTGGAAGAGGCCGCGATTCTGGACAACGCCTCGCGCTTCAAGACTTTCCTGCGCGTCATCCTGCCGCTGACGCTGCCCGCGCAGGCGACGCTGGGCATCTTCACGTTCCTGGGTTCGTGGAACGATTACCTCTGGCCGCTCGTGATCGCCACGCAACCCGACATGTACACGCTGACCCGCGGCCTGGCCTCCACGCAGACCAACTTCGCGCAGTCCGAGGGGCTGGGCTTCCTGATGGCGCAAGCCGTGTTCGCCGGCGTGCCCGCACTGATGCTGTATCTCTTCTTCCAACGCCATCTCGTCACCGCGGTAGCAGGGACGGGCAAGTCATGATGAAGCGCGCCGTTTTCCTTCTCTTCTGCACCGCGCTGCTCGCGGCCTGCGGACCATCTGCCAAGGATCCGACCAAGACCGAGATCACGCTGATGCGCTTCTTCGGCAGCTGCGAGGCGCAGTTCGGCCAGGTGATGAAGGTCTCCAAGGGCGTGGGCGAGTGCGGCATCGTGACCACACTGGTCAACGAGTTCAACGCCACGCACCCCGACATCGTCGTCAAGACGCAGATCGGCGAATGGGGCCCGTACTACGACCAGCTCACCGCCCGCCTCGTGTCCAAGGACGTGCCGACCATCGCCGTCATGCACGAATCGGCGCTCGGCGACTACGTGCGCCGCAAGCTCGTGCTGCCGCTGGACGCCGACTTCGCGCGCGTCGGCATTCAGCTGGACGACTTCACTGAACACGCGCGCAAGGGCACGGCCTTCAACGGCCAGGCCTACGCCCTGCCCTTCGATACCTGGGCCTGGCTCTGGCACATCAACACGCGCCTGATGAAGCAGGCCGGACTGCTGGGCGCCGACGGCGAGCCGATCCTGCCGCACTCGCCGGAGGAGCTGCTCGCGCAGGCGCGGCAGTTCAAGCAGCGCACCGGCAAGCCCTACTTCGCCTGGGCCGTGGCCAACGAGACAGCCGCCAACGACCGCACCTTCCTGACGCTGGTGGCGCAGCAGGGCGCGCAGCTGTTCACCGAAGACGGCAAGAGCATCCACATGCAGCAGCCCGCCGTGACCAAGGCGCTGACGCTGATGCAGACGCTCTACCGCGAAGGCCATGTGCGACCCAACCTCGATTACGCCGCCGCCAATCAGGCCTTCCTGAACGGCGAAGCGGGCGTCGTCGTCGTCGGCACGTGGACCATCGACCAGTTCCTGCGCGAATCGAAGAAGCCCGACTCGCCGCTGCTGGGCGCCTACACGGTCAAGCCTTTCGCGCAGCTCTACGACCAACCCGCCGTGTTCGCCGACGGCCATTCGTGGGCGCTGTTCAAGGGCCGCACGACCGACGCCAAGGGCCACGAGGCCGCGCTGGCCTTCCTGAAGTTCGTTTGGGACCACAGCGCCGAGTGGTCGCGCACGGGCCATCTGCCGGTGCGCAAGTCCGTGGCGCAGAGCGAGGCCTTCCGCGCGCTGCCGCTGCGCGCATCGCTGGCCGAGATCACGCACACCGGCGCCGGCATGCCGGGCAACGTGCCCACGCAACGCAACATCGAACTTCTGATCGGCGAAGACGTGGCCAACCTGCTGCTGTCGAACAAACCGGTGGCCGAGGTGCAGGCCAGCGTCGAAAAGCGCGTCAACAAGGCACTTCAAAAGGCGAGACGCTGATGAGCTTCAACGCTTCCCTCACCGTCGACCGCGACTTCCCCCTCGCGCCGCTGGACCGCCGCCTGTTCGGCGTGTTCGTCGAGCACCTGGGGCGCTGCGTCTACAACGGCATTCACGAGCCGGGCCACCCGACGGTCGATACGCACGGCTTTCGTGGCGACGTGGTCGAGCTGACGAAGGAGCTGGGCGCCACCATCGTGCGCTACCCCGGCGGCAACTTCATGTCGGGCTACAACTGGGAAGACGGCGTCGGGCCGAAGGAGCAGCGGCCGCGCCGGCTCGACCTGGCCTGGTTCTCAACCGAGACCAACCAGGTCGGCACGCACGAGTTCATGGCCTGGTGCAGACGCGTCGGCATCGAGCCGATGTTCGGCGTCAACCTCGGCACGCGCGGGCCGGACGAAGCGCGCCACTACCTCGAATACTGCAACCACCCGGGCGGCACGGCGCTGTCGGACCTGCGCCGCAGCCACGGCGTGGAGCAGCCGCTGGGCATCAAGTTCTGGTGCCTCGGCAACGAGATGGACGGCCCCTGGCAGATTTGCCAGAAGACGCCCGACGAGTACGGTCGCATCGCCAAGGAAACTGCCAAGCTGATGCGCTGGGTGGACCCATCGATCGAGCTGGCCGCCTGCGGTTCCTCGGCCTACGACATGCCGACCTACGGCATCTGGGAAGACCGCGTGCTGGAGCACTGCTTCGAGTTCGTGGACTACCTCTCGCTGCACAGCTACTTCGTCAAGCCGCCGAGCGATACGAGCAGCGAGAGCTTCTTCGCGCAGATCGAGACGAATGCCCGCTATATCGAGGACACGGTGGCGATCGCGGACGCGGTGGCCACGCGCAAGCGTTCAAGCAAGCGTCTGAAGCTCTCCTTCGACGAATGGAACGTCTGGTACCGCGCCCGCCACGGCGAGCACGTGAAACAGGCCGGCTGGCCCGAGGCGCCACGGCTGCTGGAAGAGGTGTACACCGCCGAGGACGCGCTGCTCATCGGCGGCATGCTGACGATGATGATGAACCACGCCGACCGCCTCAAGGTCGCCTGCTTGGCCCAGCTGTGCAACGTCATCGCGCCGATCATGACCGAGCCCGGCGGCCCGGCCTGGCGGCAGACGATCTTCCACCCGTTCGCGCAGGCCGCGCGCTGGGCGCATGGCGAGGTGCTGCGCCCGGTCGTGAAGTCGCCCAGCTATGCCAATGCGCGGCACGGGGAGCTGCCCTACCTGTGCGCCAGCGTCGTCAATGATCCGGCCACCGGCTGCACGGCCGTATTCCTGCTGAACCGCCATCTGGGCGAGGAGATGGACCTGTCCATCACCCTTCGCGGCCTGGGGCGCGAGCGCCAGCTGGTCTCGGCCGAGCAGCTGCACAGCGCCGATCTCGAAGCCGCCAACACCGCCGACGCGCCCGACCGCGTCGCGCCACAACCCCTCGAAGGCGTTGTCATCGATGGCGAGCAGCTTCGCGTGAAGCTCAAGCCCGCATCGTGGAACGTCATCGTCACGAAGGCACTGCGTTCATGAGCACCAGCTGGAACAACCCTCTCATCGAACAGCGTGCCGATCCGCAGGTCACGCTTGTCGACGGCCGCTACTGGTTCACCGCCTCGGTGCCCAGCTACGACGCCATCGAGATCCGCTGCGCCGACAGCATCGCCGGCCTGTCGACCGCTGCGCCGAAAACCATCTGGCACAAGCACGACAGCGGCCCCATGAGCTTCCACGTCTGGGCCCCAGAGCTGCACCGCATAGACGGCCGCTGGTACGTCTACTTCGCGGCTAGCGAACGCGACGACATCTGGAAGCTGCGCATGTACGTGCTCGAATGCCAGGGCGACGATCCACTGATTGACGCTTGGCTCGAGCGCGGCCAGATCGTCACGCCCGAGGCAGGCTTCTCGCTGGACGCGACGCCCTTCGAGCATCGCGGCCGCCGCTACCTCTGCTGGGCGCAGAAGAGCCCGCCGACCGAGAGCAACCTCTACATCGCTGAGATGGCGAATCCGTGGACGCTGGCCACCGCGCCGGTCCTCATCAGCCGCCCGGAGCTGGCGTGGGAGCGCATCGGCTTCTACGTCAACGAAGGGCCGGCCGTGCTCAAGCGCAACGGCCGCGTCTTCATCGCCTACTCGGCTGCCGCGACGGACGCGAACTACTGCATGGGCCTGCTCTGGGCGGATGAGAACGCCGACCTAGTGGCCCCGAAGAGCTGGAGCAAGTCGCCCAGGCCGGTGTTCACCACGGACGCGTCAGTCAGCCAGTTCGGCCCCGGCCACAACAGCTTCACGACGACGCCCGACGGCGGGACCGGCCTGCTGGTCTATCACGCCCGCAACTATCGAGACATCGTCGGCGACCCGCTGAACGACCCCAACCGCCACACCCGCGTGCAGGCCTTTGGCTGGCGTGCGGACGGCTTCCCCGACTTCGGCACGCCCGTCGCTGACGGCCCCTACTCGCTCTGACACGCCCCATGCGCCGCATCCTCGCTTTGCTGCTGTTCGCCCTCCCCGCCCTCGCCCAGGCTCTCAGCAGCCCGGACGGCCAGCTGCGGGTCGACGTATCGATCAACGCGCAGCAGCAGCTGGTCTACACCGTGCAGCGCGCCGGCCAGCCCGTGCTGCTGGCCTCGCGGCTGGGCTTGCTCCTGGAGCAGGGAGACTACGCGAACGGCCTGAGGCTGGCCTCGACCTCGCCAGTGAAGAGCCATCGCGAGCACTACACGCTGGCCGCCGGCAAGCGCAGCCAGATCTACTACGTCGCCAACGAGCAGAACTTCACCGTTGCTAACGCGACGAGCCAGCGCATGACGGTCACGCTGCGCGCATCGAACGACGGCCTGGCATTGCGTTACACGGTGCCCGGCGCCGGCCACAAGCAGTTCGAGGATGAGCTGACCGGCTTCGTCTTCCCCACCGATGCGCGCGCCTGGCTCCAGCCCATGTCCGTCGGCAAGACTGGCTGGAAGCGCACCAACCCGTCCTACGAAGAGCATTACCAGGCCGACATCCCCGTCGGCACCGCCGCGCCATCGCACGCCGGCTGGGTCTTCCCCGCGCTGTTCCGCAGCGGCGCCAACTGGGTGGCGCTGACCGAGGCCGGCATGGACGGCTCCTTCCACGCCTCGCGCCTTGCGAGCGATTCGACCGGCGGCACCTATCGCATCGGCCTGCCCGAAGCGAGCGAGGTGTTCACCGGGGGACATCTGCTCGCCGCGGTGGACGGCCCGCTCACCACGCCCTGGCGCGTGCTGGCCATCGGCCCGCTGAGGACGGTCATGGAGTCCACGCTCGGCACCGACCTGGCCGCCCCGGCCGTCGCCTTCGACAAGACCAGGCTGCAGCCCGGCCCCGCCTCATGGAGCTGGGCGATCCTGAAGGACGACGGCACCGTCTTTGACGTGCAGAAGCGCTTCATCGACTACGCCGCCGACATGCACTGGCCCTACACGCTGGTGGACGCCGACTGGGACCGCAAGATCGGCGACGCGAAGATGAAGGAACTGGCCGACTACGCGAAGACGAAGGGCGTGGGCCTGCTCGCCTGGTACAACTCCTCGGGCGCCTGGAACGACACCGAGTACAGCCCCAAGAGTGCGCTGCTGACCCGCGAGGCACGGGCCAAGGAATTCGCCCGCGTGAAGGCCATCGGAATCAAGGGCCTCAAGGTGGACTTCTTCGGCGGCGACGGCGCCTCCATGCAGGCCTATTACGTCGACCTGCTGAAGGAAGCCGCGGCGGCCGGCCTGCTCCTGAACTTCCACGGCGCCACGCTACCGCGCGGCTGGAGCCGCACCTACCCCAACCTGCTGACGACAGAGGCGGTGAAGGGCTTCGAGTTCGCGTCCTTCACGCAGGAGGACCAGGACAAGGTCGTGCGCCACGCGGCCACCCTGCCCTTCGCCCGCAACCTGTTCGATCCGATGGACTTCACGCCCGTGGTGTTCGCCGACGTCCCCGGCATCAAGCGCGCCACCCGCAACGGCTTCGAGTTGGCGGAAAGCGTGCTGTTCCTGTCCGGCATCCAGCACTACGCCGAGACGCCCGAGGGCATGGCCACGGTGCCGGCCTATGTGAAGGCCTTCATGCGCGAGCTGCCGCGGCACTGGGACGATGTGCGCTTCCTGGATGGCGAGCCCGGCAAGTTCGTGGTGCTCGCGCGCCGCGCCGGCAAGCAATGGTTCATCGCCGGCCTCAACGCCGACGACCAGCCGCGCGAAGTGCAGCTCGATCTCGCCTGGCTCGGCGCCGCCCAGGGCCAGCTCATCACCGACGGCGAGGGCCCGCGCGAGTTCTCGCAGGGCGGCATCCAAGCCCCGGCTGCGAAAGTGACGCTGGCGCCCCACGGCGGGTTTGTGGCGCGCTTTCGACAATGCGGGATTTATTCGGTAGCCTGCCGCCCATGAGAACCCGAGCGGACCACTCCACCTACAGCACCCAATCCGAGGGCAAGAGCCAGCACGCGCGCATCGTCAGCGAGCTGGGGCTGTCCATCGTCGGCGGCGAACTGCAGCCCGGCGACAAGCTACCGCCCGAGGCGCAGTTGCTGGAGCGCTACGAGATCAGCCGCCCGGTGCTGCGCGAGGCGGTGCGCGTGCTCGTCGCCAAGGGCCTGGTGGTGTCGCGCCAGCGTGCCGGCGCCATCGTGCGGCCGCGCAACGAGTGGCACCTGCTGGACCCCGACGTGCTGTACTGGCTCATCCAGGCCCAGCCGCAGCGCGACTTCGTGCAGACGCTGCTGGAAGTGCGCCAGATCTTCGAGCCCGCCGCCGCTGCGCTGGCCGCTCGCGCCGCCACGGACGAGCAGCTGACCGGCATCGCCGCCGCCTACGAAGGCATGGCCGCCGCCAAGACCACGGCCGAGTTGCTGGAGCCCGACCTGCTGTTCCACCGCCGCATCGCCGAGGCCACGGGCAACGACCTGCTGGCCTACATCGGCAACATGCTGTCGCTGGCGCTGCGCGAGTCCATCGTGCTGTCCAGCCAGTTGCCCAACACGCACGAGCTCTCGCTGCCGCGCCACAAGGCCATCCTGACGGCGCTGCAGGCCCGCGATCCGCTGGGCGCCCGCCAGGCTACGCTCGTGCAGCTGGACGAGACCGGCGACGACATCAATAGCGTGCTGGCCAACGACGGCCGCGTCAATCTCGCCTGAGGACCGCCCACGATGGCCCACGACAACGACGACGATGACGAGCGCTCGGCGCTGACCGACACCAGCCCCAACCCCAACTGGTTCCTGCGCGCGCGGCTGAAGACGCGCCAACTGCTGCTGCTGATCGCGCTGGACGACGAGCGCAACATCCACCGCGCCGCCGAGGTGCTGTGCATGACGCAGCCGGCCGCCTCCAAGCAGCTCAAGGACCTGGAGGACATGCTCGACGTTAAGCTCTTCGAGCGCCACCCGCGCGGCATGGAGCCGACGCTGTACGGCGACACGATGATCCGCCACGCGCGCATGGCGCTGACCTCGCTGTCCGCCGCGCACGACGACATCGTGCTGCTCAAGCACGGCCTGTCGGGCCAGGTCGAGGTGGGCGTCATCATGACGCCGGCGATGGGCCTGCTGCCGCGCGCGATCTCGCGCATCAAGCTGCAGGCGCCGAAGCTGCGCATCGGCGTGCACATGGAGTCCAGCAAGGTGCTGGTGGACATGCTCCAGCGCGGCAAGCTCGATTTCATGATCGGCCGCATCGTCGAGGAGGAAGGCGCCGCCGGCCTGCACTACGAGGAGCTGACGGTCGAGCCGGCCTGCGCCGTCGCCCGCGTAGGCCATCCGCTGCTCAAGGCCGGCAACCTCAAGCTCGCCGACCTCGCCCACCAGCCCTGGATCCTGCCGCCGACCGGCAGCGTGCTGCGCCACCGCTGGGAGCTGATGTTCCGTCGCGCGGCGCTGGAGCCGCCGAGCAATGTGGTCGACACGACCGCACTGCTGCTGATCACGGCGCTGCTGCAGCAGACCGACTCGCTGCACGTGATGCCGGTCGAAGTGGCGCGCTACTACGCGTCGCTGAACGTGCTGGCCATCTTGCCCATCGAGCTGCCCTGCCACATGGACGCCTTTGGCATCATCGCGCGCGAAGGGCACCTGATGTCGCCGGCCGCACGGCAGCTGCTGCACGAGGTGCGGCTGGCGGCGCGGGACCTGTACTAATCAGGGCTTGCAGCCCGCCGAAGGGTTCGCCTTCGGTCCCGCCTTCGTCTGCGGGATCGGCGGGATCGTTCCATCCGCCCGGTACGAGAACTCCTCGATGGCGACCGAGCGCCGGTACTCCCCGCCGCCCGGAAGCTCGGCGTTGTGATACGCCACGTAGCTCTTGCCGTTGAAGTCGAAGAAGGCTTGGTGGATGGTCTTCGTCTTCGCGTTGTGCTCCATGACGACACCGCGCGGCGTCCACGGTCCGGTCGGTGACGAACCGGTCATGTAGGCCGTCTCTTCGGGGAAGTGCTGCGAGTAGCTCAGGTAGTAGGTGCCCTTGTGCTTGTGCAGGTAGGACGCCTCAACGAAGTCCGCCACCGGCACGGCCATGATCGGGCCGTCCAGTTCGGTCATGTTCCATTTCAGCTTCGCGTACTTCAGCACCGTGTTGCCCCAGTAGAGGTAGGCCTGCCCGTCGTCGTCGATGAAGATCGCCGGGTCGATGTCGTCCCAGGCGATGTCGGTCTGCTTCGTCATGTCGTTGGTGATCAGCGCTGAGCCGCGCGCATCGACGAAGGGGCCGGTCGGCGAATCGGACACCGCCACGCCGATGGAGAAGCCCGGCACGGTGGCGTGCTCGACAGTGGCGTAGAAGTAGTACTTGCCGTTGCGCTTGGCGATGTCCGACGCCCAGGCGCGGCCCTTGGCCCAGGCGAAGCTCGCGGCCTTGGCGGGCGAGCCGTCGTCGCGCCAGTTCACCATGTCACAGCTGGAGAGCACGCGCCACTCGTGCATGACGTAGTCCTTGCCTACGGGCGGCGCTTCGTCGCGGCCGGTGAACACGTAGACGCGGCCGCCGTCCACCAACACGGCCGGGTCGGCGGTGTAGAGCGGGGCGAACAGCGGGTTGGTGGCGGCGTGGACCAACTCAGCGGTACCCAGGCTCAGCAGCGCGGCTGCGGCAGCGATCTTCTTCAACATCAGGCGGAGACCTTTTTCAAGGAGAGCAGGCGCTGCACAGCGCAGAAGACGAACAGCAGCGCGCCGATAACGATCTTGGTCCACCAGGAGCTGAGCGTGCCGTCGAAGGCGATCAGCGTCTGGATCAGGCCCAGCACCAGCACGCCAGACAGCGCCCCGGCCACATAGCCATAACCGCCCGTCAGCACGGTGCCGCCGATGACCACCGCCGCGATGGCGTCCAGCTCCACGCCCTGCGCATGCTGGCCGTAGCCGCTGAGCATGTAGAACGCGAACAGCACGCCGGCCAGCGAAGCGCAGAAGCCGCTGAGCGCGTAGACCGCGATCTTGGTGCGGCCGACGGCCAGGCCCATCATCAGCGCCGAGGCTTCGCTGCCACCCAGCGCGTAGACGGTGCGGCCGAAGGCCGTGCAGTGCGCCACCCACAGTCCCGCGCCCAGCACGGCCAGCGCGATGACGGCGCCCGGCGAGACGAAGGCACCGCCGAACAGCGGAATCTGCGTCTGCGACAGCGTCACGAACAGCGGCGCGTCGATGGTGATGCTGTCCTCGCTGATCAGGAAGCAGAGCCCTCGCGCCAGGAACATGCCCGCCAGCGTGACGATGAACGGCTGCAGCCTGAACACATGGACCACCACGCCCTGCAGCGCGCCGAACGCCGCACCGCCCAGCAGTACGGTGACGATCACGAGCCCCGCCGGCCAGTGCGCCACCTGCAGCAGCCAGGCCGCCACCATGGTGGTCAGCGCCAGCACCGAGCCCATCGACAGGTCGATGCCGCCGGACAGGATCACGAAGCTCATGCCCACCGCGATCACCAGCAAGAAGGCGTTGTCAATCAGCAGGTTCAGCACCACCTGCGTGGAGCCGAAGCCCGTGTAGCTGCTCGCACCGACGATGAACAGCAGCACCATCAGCACGACGCTGACCCAGGCGGTGAAGGAGGGAGCGGCCACGGCCGCGCGAAAGGTCTTCATGCGGTCCTCCGGCTCGACCAGAACGAGGACTGCGAGATGCAGACTGCGAACACGACAACGGCCTTGACGACCATCGTGACCTGCGGCGGCACGCCCAGTGCGTAGATCGTAGACGTCAGCGTCTGGATGATGAGCGCGCCGATGAGGCTCCCGGCCAGGCTGAACTTGCCGCCGCTCAGTTGCCCGCCGCCAAGCGTCACGGCGAGGATGGCGTCCAGCTCCAGCAGCAGGCCGGCGTTGTTAGCGTCGGCGCTCTTGATGTTGGAGGCAATTATCAGCCCCGCCAGGCTCGCGCCGAGGCTGCAGTAGACGTAGACGAAGAAGACGATGGCGGCCGTGCGCACGCCCGCCAGGCGAGCGGCGACGGGGTTGATGCCTACCGTCTGAATGAACAGGCCCAGCGCCGTGCGCTTCATCAGCTGCGCGGTCAGGCCCGCCACCGCGGCCACGACGAACAGCGAGACCGGCAGGCCCAGCAGGTGGCCGCCGCCGAGCCAGAAGAAGCTGGCAGGCTCGTAGACGGTAAGGATCTGGCCGTCGGTCAGCAGCTGCGCGAGGCCGCGGCCGGCGACCATCAGGATCAGCGTCGCGATGATGGGCTGCAGGCCCAGCGCGGACACAAGCAGGCCGTTCCACAGGCCGCACAGCAGCGCGGCGCCCAACGCCGCGGCGAAGGCCACGGCCAGGCCGTGAGAGCCGACGAGCACGCAGGCCACGGTGCCGGCGATGGCGACGACGGCGCCCACGGACACGTCGATGCCGCGCGTGGCGATCACCAGCGTCATGCCCAGCGCGGCGAGCATCAGCGGCGCGGCGCGGTGCAGGATGTCGACCAGGCTGCCGTAGAGGTGGCCGTCCTTGATCTCGAGGTGCAGGAAGCCTGGCACGAAGATGGCCGCGACGGCCAGCAGCAGGGCCAGCGCCGCAAGGGGGCGGGCAAGAGTGTTCATCGGGAACTTCATCAGGCGGCAGCGGGTTCCGTGGCAATCACTTCAAGCACGCTACGCTCGTCCAGCTCGCCGCGGCGGTAGACGCCGGCGGCGCGGCGGTCGCGCAGCACGAGGACACGGTCGCTGCAGTGCAGGACCTCGGGCAGTTCGGACGAGATGAACAAGATGGACATGCCCTTGCCGTCCTCCTTGTGCGCGAGCGCGCGCACGGCGTCCATCAGGTCTTCCTTGGCGCGCACGTCGATGCCTCGCGTGGGTTCGTCCAGGATGAGTACGGCCGGCTCCGTCGCCAGCCAGCGTGCCAGCAAGGCCTTCTGCTGGTTGCCGCCGGACAGCTGGCCGATCGGCGTGTCGGCGCTGGCGGTCTTGATGCCCAGGCGGCGGATGTAGTCGTCGGCCAGCGCCTGCTGCTGCTCGCGGCTCATCACCAGGCGCAGGCCGCGGCGGGCTTGCAGTGCGAGCAAGATGTTGTCGCGCACTGAAAGATCGAGGATAGCGCCTTCGTGCTTGCGATCCTCGGAGCAGAAGGCCACGCCGGCGGCGATGGCCTCACGTGGCGAATGCCAGCGGCCGGTGCGACCTTGCGTTTGCACATGACCCGCGTCCGCCGCATCGGCGCCGAACAGCAGGCGCGCGGTTTCGGTGCGGCCGGAGCCGAGCAGGCCCGCCAGACCCAGAACTTCGCCGCGGCGCAGCTCCAGATCGAGAGGGTGCAGCGCACCGCGCCGGCTCAAGCCTTCGGCCTTCAGCGCTAGTTCGCCGACGGTCGGGGCGCGGCTGTCCAGGCGCGTGGGTTGCTGGTCGGGCGGTGCGCCCACCATCTTGTTGACGAGGGCCAGGCGACTCAGCTCGGACGCCAGGTACTCGCCCTCGGTCTCGCCGTTGCGCATGACCGTGATGCGGTCGGCCAGCGCGTAGGTCTGCTCAAGGAAGTGGGTGACGAAGAGGATGGCCAGGCCCTGCTCGCGCAGGCGGCGCAACACGGTGAACAGGCGCTGCACGGCAGCGTCATCGAGGCTGGACGTGGGTTCGTCGAGGATGAGCACGCGCGCCGAGATGCGCAGCGCGCGGGCAATGGCCACCATCTGCTGGACGGACAGCGAGTAGCGCGACAGCGGCGCGGTCACGTCGATGTCCAGGTCCATCTGCGCGAGCACGCGCCGCGCTTCAGCGTTGACGGCGCCCCAGTCGATGCGGCCCCCACCCAGCAAGGATTTGCGCGGGAAGCGCCCGGCACAGATGTTCTCCGCCACGCTGAGGTTGGTGCAGAGGTTGACTTCCTGGTAGACCGTGCGGATGCCGAGCGACTGGGCGTCCTCGGTGCGGCTCGGCGCGATGGTCTGGCCGTCCAGCCGGATCTCGCCGGCATCGGGCGTGTACAGCCCCGTCAGCACCTTGATCAGCGTGGACTTGCCGGCGCCGTTCTGTCCCATCAGCGCGTGCACCTCGCCGGGAAACAGGCGCAGGCGCACGTCGCTGAGCGCCTTCACGCCCGGGAAGCCCTTGTGAATGCCGGACAGCTCCAGCACCGGCACCGCACTAGCCGCCATGTCAGTACTTCCGATTCGGCAGTTCCTTGGCCGCCACTTCTGCCGGGAACACGTTCTCGATCACCGTGATGCGCTTCTCGACCGCCTTCTTCGCGACGACATCCTTGGCCAGCTGCATCAGCTGCGGGCCCAGCAGCGGGTTGCATTCGATGGTGACGTTGAGCTTGCCGGCCTTCATCGCCTCGAACGCGCCGCGCACGCCGTCAATGGAGATGATGACGATGTCCACGCCCGGCTTGAGGCCGGCTTCCTCGATCGCCTGGATGGCGCCGATGGCCATGTCGTCGTTGTGCGCGTAGAGCACGTCAATCTTCTTGTCGCGCTGCTTTAGGAAGGACTCCATCACTTCCTTGCCCTTGGCGCGCGTGAACTCGCCGGACTGCGAGCGGATGATCTGCAGCTTCGGGTTGGCTTTGATCACTTCTTCGAAGCCCTTCTTGCGGTCGATGGCCGGCGCCGAGCCCACGGTGCCTTGCAGCTCGACGATGTTCAGCGCGGCATTCGGGGTCTTGGCAGCACGCTCCAGCAGCCAGCGGCCGGCCTTGCGGCCTTCCTCGACGAAGTCCGAGCCGATGAAGGTGACGTACAGCGACGGGTCCGCGACCTTGACGGCGCGGTCGGTCAGGATCACGGGGATGCCGGCGGCCTTGGCTTCCTTGAGCACCGTGTCCCAACCCGATTCGACGACCGGCGAGAAGGCAATCACATCGACCTTCTGCGCGATGTAGCTGCGGATGGCCTTGACCTGGTTCTCCTGCTTCTGCTGCGCGTCGGCGAACTTCAGCGTGATGCCGGCCTCATTGGCCGCGGCCTTGATCGACGCGGAGTTGGCGGTACGCCATTCGCTTTCGGCGCCGACCTGGGAGAAGCCCAGGGTCAGCTGCGCGGCGTATGCGGAGAAGGCAGCGAATGTGGGCAGGGCCAGGGCTGCAGCGAGCAGCGTGCGGCGGGCGATGAGCTGGATCTTCATTTCGGGTGTCTCCTTGTTCTGGTCGGATTTTCTGAGCAAGCTAACGCAGCAGCCGCAGGCCATACAGCCCGCCGGCGATGCTGCCCGGCTTGGCAACGAACTTCACGTTGAGCTTGCCATGGGCTGCGCTCACCAGCGCGGGCGGCAGCGGGAAATCGCGCATGTAGATATCTCCCGCCGCGTCCGGCCGCGCCAGCTCGATCTCGGCGATGAGCTGGCCGTTGACGAAGAGGTCGAAGCGGCGGCCGGCGTCGCCCGCGGCAAAGCTCAGCCGCAGCGTGCGGGCTTCGGCCTTGGGATCGTCCAGCAGGTAGCTGAACCACTGCCTCGCGTGCCGCCAGCGGCCGGCCGGAGCAACGCCGTTCTCGGCGCCCTCGCCCTTGAAGCCGTGGTCGGATTCGGGCTGCTGCTCGCCGGGTGCGACCTGGTCGATGGTCTGCGCATCCAGCGCCAGGCGGGCCTGCTCGGCCTTGGACAGTTCCTCATGCAACAGGCTTTGCTGGGCCGGCGTGCTGCGCGGCCAATAGACCATGTAGCGCGAATCGTGCAGGCGGAAGAATGGAATCAGCTGGAGCTTGTCCGCGTCCTTGCGGCCCTGGATGAGGCCCGGCGCCGTGAAGGTCAGCGGATGGCCGGGCACGGGCTTGAAGCGGCGGATGAAGTCGGCCTGGTTGCTCACGAAGACCGGCGCGGCATCCTGCGGGCAGACGGGGCCTTGCGCGATGTGACCCATGCGCGCGCCGTCGGCCGTGAAGGCGAGCCGCTCGCCCAACTGCGGCGTCTTGGCGGCCAGCACGATGGGGCCGTGAAGCACGGCGACGTAGTTCTTCAGGCCCGACATGGGTTCGAGCGTCGTGCGCATCGGCAGCTCGATGTCGACCTGGTCGCCGCCAGCCCAGGCGCGGCGCAGCTCCACATGGCCGCCGGGCTTGGCCGTTACCTTGACCGGCTTGCCGTTGAGCCGGACCTTCAGCTCGCCCGGCGCAACCCAGCCCGGGTAGCGGATCTTTAGTGCGAACTCGCCGGCGTCGTGCACGGTCAGGCGCGTGCGCGGCTCGTCGGGGAAGCGCGTGCTTTGCGTGAGGTGGATGCCGCGCTCGCGCCAGTCCAGCGTAGAGGCGATGAACAGGTTCACATACAGCGTGTCGTCGCCATGCGTGTAGATGAACTCGCCATGGCGAGCGTGGCTCTCCAGGCCCGAGCCCACACAGCACCACATGTCCTGGTCCACCTTGGAATAGACGCGGTAGTGCTGCGGCCGCATCGGGGTGAAGTAGACGAAACCGCCCTCGCCCGGGTGTTGCGAAGCGAGGATGTGGTTGTAGAGCGTGCGCTCGTAGAAGTCGGTGTATCGGCCTTGCTCCGGATGTGCCTGCGAAAGCAGTGCCGTCAGCTTGAGCATGTTGTAGCTGTTGCACGTCTCCGGGCCTTCCACCTCGTTGAGCATGGGGCGGAAATCGTCGGCCGAGTGGAAGTGCTCCTTCACGCTGTTGCCGCCGATGGCGACCGTGCGGTTCTCGGTGACCGTGCGCCAGAAGAATTCGGCGGCCCGGCGGCCCTGCTCTTCTCCGGCCATCTCGGCGATGCGCTCGAAGCCGATCACCTTGGGGATCTGCGTGTTGGCGTGCAGGCCGGTGAGTTCGTCGCGCCCGGCGGCGAGCGGTTGCAGGATCGCCTGGTGCGAGAAGCGCCGCGCCAGCGCGAGGTAACGCGGGTCGCCGGTCATCTGGGCCACGTCGGCCAGCACCTCGTTCACGCCGCCGTGCTCGGCACGCAGCATGTCCTGCATCTGCGCATCCGACAGCGGCGCGGTCAGTTGCAGCGCCCAGTCGCTCAGGCGCACGAGCATGGCCTTCGCGTCGGCATTGCCTGCGTATACCCACGCGTCGCGCAGGCCCGCGAACAGCTTGTGCAGGTTGTACCAAGGCACCCAGCGGCCGTTCACCGAGAAGCTGTCCACCTTGAGCTGGCCCGCGCCGACCTCGGACCAGGCCTTGGCGCCGTCGGGGATGCCGCCGATGTAGCCGGTGCCGATTTGGTCCTGGCAGCGCTTGAGTTCGGCGACGAAGTAGTCGAGCCGCTGCTTGACGACTGGATCGCCGGTGGACGCCCACATCAGCGCCAGCGCGGACAGGTAGTGCCCGCCCATGTGGCCGTCCAGGCCCGAGGCTTCCCAGTTGCCGTAGCTGGGCTCCGGCACAGGCAGACCGGCCTCGCGGCGGAATGGGGCGAGCAGGCGCTCGGGGTTGAGCGCGAGCAAGTAGTTGAGGTCGGTGTTCTGCGCGTCAAGGAAGGGTCCGTCTTGGAGTCGGACCCGGTCCAGCGGAAAGGCCTGCACGCCACCCGTGATCGCGCCTGCACCGTGGGCACACAGTGCAAGGGTGATGGCGGCGAGCAGGCGCTTCATCGTCAGCTGCTCAGGCGTACGGCCCAGAGCGACACGCCGCCGGTCGACAGCGCGCTGAAGCTCGTCACGAACGCGCTGGAGTTCGTGTTCCATTGCCGGGATAGCACGCCCTTGTAGGTCGTGCCGCTGCTCACCACGGTGATCCTGTTGTTGCCGTTGTGCGTCCAGGTGCCGGTCATGCCGCCGCTGCCGCCGACCGTGCCGTCTGTGTTAAGCGTCACGACGATGGAGGTCTTGCTCGTGGCCGTGATGTCCTTGCCGTGGTTGACAAGCTTGTAGGTGCCGGCCGCCTGCGCGGCGCTGATGTCGGCGGTTTGCGCGGGGCTGGCGAGGCTCAGCGGTGCATGGCGCAGCGGCGCGATGACCAGCCAGCCGTCCTCGTTCAGGTGCATCTCGTGGACGCGTAGCTCGTGGTACTCGCCGAGGCCGGGGAAGCGCGTGTGGAAGATGATGAAGTACTGGTCCGTGGTCGGGTCGTGGTAGGCCGAGTTGTGGCCCGGTGAGACGTAGCCCAGCGCCGTGCCGGTCTCGAAGTTGGCGTTGACGTAGTCGTGCCCGCCCATCATCTTCATGCCGTAGTTCTGGATGCTGGGGCGATCGAAAGGCACGCTGGCGCGGACGGTTGCCATGTCGGTGCCGCCGCCGTCCAAGTAAGGGCCGTCCGGCGCCAACGAGCGTGCCACGCGCACGTTGTAGCCGCCATTCGCGGCTAGGCCGCCCCAGGAGGTGAACAGGTAGTAGTACTGCGTCGCCGGGCTGTAGAGGATGTAGGCGCCCTCGATCTCGGCATGGTTGCCCCCCATGATGTGCTTGCCGTAGCCCTGGCCGGCCACGGGCAGGCCCGTAGCCGAGTCCATGGCCATGATGAAGATGCCGCCCGAGTACGAGCCGTAGACCATCCACATCTTGCCCGTGGCGTCCTTGAAGACCTGCGGGTCCACGACGTTGGGCTGCTTGGTCGCATCGTAGGTCGTGCCGTCTTCGGACACGCCGGTCATGCCCGACTTCAGCAGGATCTGCTTGTTGCTGTAGGGGCCTTCGACGTTGTCGGCCACCGCCACGCCCAGCGCCGACAGCGGGCTGCTGCCCTGGCAGGAGCAGTAGTACATGTAGAACTTGCCGTCGTCGAGCTTGCCGACGTCGGGCGCCCAGAGATCGGTCACCGTGGTCCAGGCGAACGTGGCGGCCAGCTCGGTCGTCACCTTGTTGCCGAACAGTGGGTTGTTGTTGTCGACGCCGTCGGCCAGCTTGGTCCAGTTCATCAGGTCCGTGGTCTTAGCCGCAGCGAGGTGGGAGCCGAACACGTAGTAGGTGTTGCCCGACTTGATCACCGATGGGTCATGCACCGATGCGTTGGCGAACGTGAGCGCGGTCTGGACCGCGTTGGGGTTGGTCGGCGTCGTCGGCGTTGTGGGCGTCGTCGTCGTGCCACCGCCGCTGCTGCTGCCACCACCGCCACCACCGCATGCGGTCAGGGCGAAGGCGGCAGAGCCTGCGAGGAAAGTGCGTCGGTTCTGAAGGGCCATGATGTGTCTGTCTCCGAGTCTGTGTTGAGGCCGACGCAGCCTAGGAGACTCCGCCGCGGCGCACCAATCACATTGCAGGCGCGGTCGATCCTGTTTTCGGTATGCCGCGCGCTGCGGTCAGCCTTCGACGGCGACGACGACTATTGACTTCGCCGGCAGTTTCAGCGTCAGCTTGCCATCGACAGCCTGGGCCTCGAAGGGCACGGGCGTGACCTGGGCGGGCTTGCCGAGCTCGTTCTGCGCGTCCATCGCGGGGGCGGTCAGCAGGCGGCCCTTGACGGCCTTCGGCGCGCTCGCGCCGACCTGCAGCACCAGCTCCGCAGCCTGAGTGGCGTTCGAGTTCACGAGGCCCACGTAGAGCTTGCCGTCCTTGCCGCGCGCGGCGGTGACGCTGAGCTCGGGCATCGACACATCGCCGACCTTGTAGACCGGGTTGTTCTCGATCGTCGCGGGCAGCGAGGTCGCGTCCCGGAACGGCGTGTACAGCGAGAAGGCGTGGTACGTCGGCGTCAGCACCAGCTTGTCCTTGCTGGTCAAGATCATGGCCTGCAGCACGTTGACCATCTGCGCTACGTTGGCCATCTTCACGCGGTCGGCGTGGGCGTGGAAGACGTTGAAGTGCAGCGCCGCAAGCAGCGCGTCGCGCAGCGTGTTGCGCTGGACCAGGAAGCCCGGGTTGCTGCCGGGCTCGGGGTCGTACCAACTGCCCCATTCGTCGAAGTACAGCGCCAGGCGCTTGGCCGGGTCGTTCTTGTCGAGGATGGCCGTGCTCTTGGTCAGCGTGTTGTCGATCTTGCCGACCTGCGACAGCATCGAGATCCACTCCGACTCGGGGAAGCCGGCCGCCGGGCCTTTGCCTTCCCACTTGCCGCTCGGGAAGGTATACGCGTGGTGGGCGATGGCGTCGAAGTTGTACTTGATGCTCTTGCTCAGCACTTCGGTCCAGGTGGTGTCCTGGTCGTTGCCGCCGCTGGCGACGAACTTGGGCCGATTGTCCGCGGGCGTCTTCAGGAAGGTGGCCCAGTGGCGGTACATGTCGGCGTAGTACTCGGGGCGCATGTTGCCGCCGCAGCCCCAGGTCTCGTTGCCGACGGCGAAGAAGCTGACCTTGAAGGGCTTGTCATGTCCGTTCTTGCGGCGCAGGTCGGCGAGCGTGGAGTGGCCCTCGGCCGTCATGTACTCCAGCCACTCAGCCATTTCCTGCGGGCTGCCAGTTCCCATGTTGCCGTTGACGTAGGCCTCGGCGCCGAGCTGGTCGACGAGGTCGAAGAACTCGTGCGTGCCGACCGCGTTGTTCTCCGGCACGCCGCCCCAGGTAGTGTTGACCTTGACCGGGCGCTTGTTGCGCGGGCCGATGCCTTCGCGCCAGTGGTATTCGTCGGCGAAGCAGCCGCCGGGCCAGCGCACGAGCGGCACGTGAAGTTCCTTGAGCGCCGCGACCACGTCCTTGCGCCAGCCGCGCACGTTCGGGATTTTGGACTCCGGGCCCACCCACATGCCTTCGTAGATGCCGGTGCCAAGGTGCTCGGCGAACTGGCCGTAGATGTTGCGGCTGATGACAGGGCCGGGCTGGTCGGCGTTGACGACGACCTTCACCTCGACGGCCTGAGCCGCCAGGGCCAGCGTGGCCTCCATGGCCATCAACGTGGCCAGCAGTTGCTTCTTCATCGACTTGTCTCCTTGGTTGTTCTGTCGGAGCCGACGCGTCTTCAGTTGCGCGTCAGTGCTCCATCGCGGCGGCGCCAGACGCCGCGTTCGTTCGGCTCGCGCAGCACAGCGGGCAGCAGCGCGCGTGGCAGGTTCTGGTAGCAAACCGGGCGCAGGAAGCGCTGGATGGCAGCCGTGCCGACGGAGCTGCTGCGGCCGTCCGAGGTGGCCGGGAACGGGCCACCGTGGACCATGGCCGTCGAGACCTCGACGCCGGTCGGGTAGCCGTTGGCCAGGATGCGGCCGACCTTGCGCTCCAGTGCGGGCAGCAAGGAGCGCGCGGCGGAGAGGTCGCCCTCGTCGTCATCCTGCAGTTGGAGCGTGCTGGTCAGCTGGCCTTCCAGACTCTCGATTACCGCGAGAAGGTCAGCGAGGTCCTTGCAGGCGATCAGCAGCGAAGCCGGGCCGAAGATCTCGGACGACATCGCGTGATTGGCAAGGAAGGCGGCGCTGGTAGTCTTGAACAGGCTGGGCGCGCCTTGGCAGCCGCTCGACTCGCCGCGCAGCAGCGTGTGGACCTTCGGCTGGCCGGCGAGTTGCTCTTCGCCACGCTGGTAGGCGCCGGCGATGCCGGGGGTCAACATCGTCGCGGGGGGGACGGGCTGGAGTGCCTCGGCCGCAGCGACGGCGAAGCGGTCGAAATCGGGACCTTCGATGCCCAGCACCAGGCCGGGGTTGGTGCAGAACTGGCCCACTCCCATCACCAGCGAAGCGGCGAAGCCGGTGGCGATGTCGGCGCCTCGCTTGGCAAGCGCTCCGGGCAGCAGGATGACCGGGTTGATGCTGCTCATCTCCGCGTAGACGGGGATCGGCTGCGGACGCGCAGCGGCGGCGGCCATCAGCGCGATGCCGCCGCTGCGCGAGCCGGTGAAGCCGACGGCCTGGATCGCGGGGTGGCGCACCAGCGTGTTGCCAATGCCGTGGCCGCTGCCCGTCAGCAGCGCGAACACGCCGGCCGGCAGGCCAGCCTGATGCACGGCTTCGACGACCGCGCGGCCGACCAACTCCGACGTGCCCGGGTGCGCCGAGTGCGCCTTGACGACGACGGGGCAGCCCGCTGCCAGCGCGGCGGCGGTGTCGCCGCCGGCGACCGAGAAGGCCAGCGGAAAGTTGCTCGCGCCGAACACGGCAACCGGGCCCACGCCGACGAAGCGCAGGCGTAGGTCGGGCCGCGGCGGCGTGCGCGCGGGCAGAGCGGTGTCGATGCGGGCGTCCTGCCAGCTGCCTTCGCGCAGCAGCTCGGCGAACAGCTTGAGTTGGTTCATCGTGCGGCCGCGCTCGCCTTCGAGGCGGGCACGCGGCAGGCCGGTCTCGGCCATGGCGCGGACGATGAGGTCGTCACCCAGCGCGAGGATGCGCGCGGCGACGAGGTCCAGGAAGTCAGCGCGCTCGTGGTCGCTGGTGGCGCGGAAGGTGTCGAAGGCGGCACCGGCGAGGGCGCAGGCCTCCTCGACCTGCGCGGCGTCGACGGCGTTGAAGTCGGGGCCGAGCGCCTCGTTCTTGCCCGGGTCGAAAGCCTGGAAGGGCTTGCCGTTGCCGCGCACGGCCACGCCGCCGATCAGCGCAAGGCCCTGGATCGTGTTGCTCATGAAAAACCTCGAACGAAGAATCAGTGGGAGTGGCGCGGCACGGCGGAGCCGCGGCAGCCGCGCAGGAAATCGAAGTCACAGCCCTCGTCGGCCTGCAGCACGTGCTGCACATAGAGGCTGCGGTAGCCGGTGGCGTCGGCGGGATCCACAGTCTGCGCGGCGGCCCAGGCGTCGAGGCGCGCCTTCAGCTCCTCCTCGGGCACGTCCAGGTGCAGCCGGCCGGCGGCGCAATCGAGCTCGATGAAGTCGCCTTCCTGCACGACGGCCAGCGGGCCGCCAGCACGCGCTTCCGGCGCCACGTGCAGCACGACGGTGCCGTAGGCGGTGCCGCTCATGCGCGCGTCAGAAATGCGCACCATGTCCTTGATGCCCTGGGCCAGCAGCTTGGGCGGCAGGCCCATGTTGCCGACCTCGGCCATGCCCGGGTAGCCCTTGGGGCCGCAGTTCTTCATGACCAGGATGCAGCTGCCGTCGACGTCCAGATCGGGGTCGCCGATGCGGGCCTTGTAGTCGTCGAAGCTTTCGAACACGACGGCGCGGCCGCGGTGCTTCATCAGCCCGGGCGTGGCGGCCGAGGGCTTGAGCACGGCGCCGCGTGGCGCGAGGTTGCCGCGCAGGATGCAGATGCCGCCGTCCTCGATGAGCGGCTTCTCGAGCGGACGGATCACTTCGTCGTCGTAGATCGGCGCGTCCACGCAGTTGTCCCAGAGGCTGTTGCCGTTGACGGTCAGCGCGCCGGGATGCGGCAGCCGGCCGGCCTCGCCCAGGCGGCGGATCACGCCCGGCAGGCCGCCGGCGTAATAGAACTCTTCCATCAGGAAGCGGCCCGACGGCAGCAGGTCCACGACGGTGGGCGTGCCGCGGCCGATGCGAGTCCAGTCTTCCAGCTCCAGGTCCACGCCGACGCGGCCGGCGATGGCCTTCAGGTGGATGACGGCGTTGGTCGAGCCGCCGATGGCCGCGTTGACGCGGATGGCGTTCTCGAAGGCTTCCTTGGTCAGCACCTTGGACAGGCGCAGGTCTTCCCACACCATGTCGACGATGCGCATGCCCGACAGGTGGGCCAGCACATAACGGCGTGCATCGACGGCGGGGATGGCGGCGTTGTGCGGCAGCGAGGTGCCCAGCGACTCGGCCATGCAGGCCATCGTGGAGGCGGTACCCATGGTGTTGCAGGTGCCGGCCGAGCGCGAGTGGCCGGCCTCGGCGGCCAGGAAGTCGTGCATCTTGATCTCGCCGGCCTTGACCTGCTCGTGCAGCTGCCAAACGGCCGTGCCCGAACCAATGTTCTTGCCGTTGAGCTTGCCGTTGAGCATCGGGCCGCCGGTGACGACGATGGTCGGCACGTCCACGCTGGCCGCGCCCATCAGCAGCGCGGGCGTGGTCTTGTCGCAGCCGACCAGCAGCACGACGGCGTCGATCGGATTGCCGCGGATGCTCTCCTCGACGTCCATGCTGGCGAGGTTGCGCGTGAGCATGGCGGTCGGGCGCAGGTTGCTCTCGCCGTTGGAGAACACCGGGAACTCGACGGGGTAGCCGCCCGCTTCCAGGATGCCCTTCTTCACGTGCTCGGCGAGCTTGCGGAAGTGCGCGTTGCAGGGCGTCAGCTCGCTCCAGGTGTTGCAGATGCCGATGATCGGCTTGCCCTGGAATTCATGGTCAGGGATGCCCTGGTTCTTCATCCAGGAGCGGTACATGAAACCGTTCTTGTCTTCGGTCCCGAACCACTCTGCGGAACGCAGCTTGACCTTGCTCTTCTTGTCCTCAGTCGTCATGTCTTGTGTCGCGTGTTCGTTTGGGCACCGCTTGGGCTCGTGAAACGATCCTAGAGGGCCGCGGAATTACATTCCAATCAAATTCCACCGTGTACCGATGTCGTTTTGGATATCAGTCGCGGCGAGAAGGCTTGCCGAAGACCGGCATGCCGTCGGCGCTCCATCGCAGCGGCTTCACGAAAGTGTGCCGGTCGGGGTTCCAGAGCGGGTCGCCTTCGATCTCGGTGTAGGTGCGCGCGTGGTAGACCAGCAGCACCTCGTCGGATTGGTCGGTTTCGGTGAAGCTGTTGTGGCCGGGGCCGAAGACGTTGTCTTCCGCGCAGCTGCGCATCACTGGCTCGGCGGATTTGTGCCAGCTGGACGGGTCCAGCAGGTCGGCGTTCCCATCGGCCCAGAGCAGGCCCATCGCGTAGTTCTCGTCCGTGGCGCTGGCCGAGTAGCTGATGAACACCTTGCCGTGGCGCTGCAGCACCGACGGTCCCTCATTGACAAGGAAGCCGCGGCATTCCCAGTCGAACTCGGGCTTGCTCAGCAGGACCGGCGCACCGGCCAGTTGCCAGGGCGTCTTCATCGGCGCGATGTAGAGGTTGGAGTTGCCAGCGATCGCCGGGTCCTTCTGCGCCCACAGGTAGTAGAGCTGGCCGCGGTGGGTGAAGGTAGTCGCATCAAGGCAGAAGCTGTCGATGCCGCTGTCCACCTGACCGAGGAATTCCCACTCGCCGGTGAACGGGTCGGCCGCCGTGTTGCGCAGCGCGTACATGCGGTGCTGGAACATGCCCAGGTGGTCCAGCGCGCGGGTGTGAGCGGCGGCGAAGTAGACGTACCAGGCCCCCTGGTTGAAATGCAATTCGGGCGCCCAGATCAGCTCCGACCAGGCGCCCTCCTCCGGTTTGCACCAGACGACATGGGCTCGCGCTTCGACCAGGCCTTCGACCGTCGCCGCGCGGCGCAGCTCGATGCGGTCGTACTCGGGCACCGAGGCGAGGAAATAGTAGAGCCCGTCGGCGTGACGGGAAATTTGGGGATCGGCACGCTGGCGGATCAGCGGCTCAAGCAGGTCGTTCATGGGGGACTTCGAAAACGGCGAAAACTGCAAAAGGGAAAAGGGCGTTGCCCGGAAAACCCGTGCAACGCCCGAACGAGGATGAAGGCTGCCTTTCGATCAGATCTTCCAGCGGAAGCCGAGCGAGTACGAGCGTCCGATCTGCACCGTGCCGAAGTCGGTCACCTGCGGGTTGCCGGCGCTGCCGAAGTTGTAGTACTGCTGCTGCATCTCGTTCGTCAGGTTCACGCCGGCAAAGTCGACGGACATGGTCTGGTTGATGTTGTAGGTTAGCTGGAAGTCCACGCTCTTCTCCGGACGGCGCCAGATGCCGATCGGGTTGGCGAACAGCGCGGCTTCGTTGCTCGACAGGAACTTGGAGCGCCAGACATAGGAAAGGCGCGCGCCGACCGGGCCCTTTTCGTACGCCAACGTGCCGTTGTACGAGAGACGCGAGACACCGAAGAACGGGGTCTTGAGCTGGGCGATGACGTCGCCGGCATCGTTCGTGTCAGGCACGTTCTGCGAGGAGGTCAGCTGCGTCATGCTGCCCTGGAAGCCCAGGCCGTCCAACAGGCTCGGCAGGCCCTTCGGGAAATAGATCATGCCCAGTTCGGCGCCGCTGATCTTGCCGTTGGAGGCGTTGACCGGCGAGTTGATGACGTAGTCATAGCCGTTGGTGTGATCGCCGCCCGAAGTCGAGTTGCGGAAGGGGTCGTTGGCCGGATCGACGTGGACCTTGTGGCGGATGCTCACGACCAGACCATCGATCCTGCGCGTGAACAGGGTGCCGTAGAGCGCGCTGTCCTTCTGGAAGTACCACTCGCCCGTCAGGTCGAAGTTCTTGGAACGCGTCGGCTTCAGGTCCGGATTGCCGCCGCTGCCCGAGCCGTAGCCGACCTTGGAGACGTCATCCCCGAGCTGCAGCACCGGGTTCAGATCGCCGAAGTTCGGGCGGCGCAGGGTTTCGCCGTAGTTGAAGCGCAGCAGCACGTCCTTGGCCGGCTCGTAGCGCAGGGTCAGGCTGGGCAGGAACTTGCCGGTCGACTTGTCGGCGCTCGACGGCGTCACGACCTTGCTGGTGGCGTCCACGCTGTAGAAGGTCATGCCGGTCTGTACATTGACGTAGCGGGCGCCGAAGTTGGCGCGCAGGCGATGGCCGAAAACCTCGTGTTCGCTGTCTGCCATCAGGAAGAGATCGGTCGTCTTCTCATCGACCTGGAAGGTCTTCTGCAGATGCAGCTGGTCGGTGGTCAGGAAGTTGGGGTCGACCGAGTGGTAGAGCTGGCGCCATTGGTCGATGTGGTCGCGGATGTAGTACGCGTTGGCCTCCATCCAGGAGCGCGGCACATCCGAGATGTCCGTGCCGAAGTTCGAGTTCGTGTAGTAGTAGTTCGAGCCCAGCGAGGCCAGGCTCTGGCCCAGGTAGCTCGATTGCGTGCGATTGGCTTCCGAGGCCTTGCGGTCGTCGAAGCGCGCGCCGAAGCTCAGCGTCTTAACCGGACCCCAGTCGGCGTCGTAGGTGCCCGCCAGATTGGCCGTCGCGGCGCTGCCCACGTTGCGGTTGGCGTTGTCGTAGAACTGCGCCACGTTCCAACTGGCCGGGTTGGTCAGCGCGGCGTCGTCGTTGAAGTGAAACGCCATGTTGCCGCCGCCGTTGTTGAAGTCGACGGTGATCGACGGCGCCGTGCGCTCGATCCGGGTGGCGGTGAATTCCGAGTGGAAGATGCTGCTCTGGTAGGACAGATCACCGTCCAGGCGCAGGCGGTCGCTGAGCGTCCACTTCCCGTTCAGCGCGTAGACGTAAGAGTCGGTCTTCGAGGTGGTGTAGTCGCCGCTGTTGAAGCCGTAGACCGAGCCGACCGTGCGCGTCTTGATGACGTTCGTGCCCGGGTAGGTGGAGATCGACGAAGCGGGATTGGCGCCGTTGTCCCACCAGCCGTCGACGAAGCTGAACAGCAGCTGGCTGAAGCTCTTGTCGCGATAGCCGTTGTACATCGTCTCGAAGGTGTAAACCGAATCGTCGTTCGGCTTCCACTGCAGGGCGAGATTGGCGGCGGGACGCTCGCGCTGGCCCTGGACGTCGTCCTGGAAGATGGCGTCGCGCGACAGGTAGTAGGGAACGGTCTGGCCGTTGATGGTCAGCGTCGAACCGGCGGCTTGCGACAGGCCGGTGTGGGTGCCCGGCGTCCAGATGGTTTGGTTGGGTGCGCGCGGGTCGGTGGGCTGGATGCGTTCCAGCGGGGCCCAGCCGGTCGGGTCCTCGCTGGCGTTGGGGCTGGCGAACACCACCAGGGCACCCGGCGTCACGCTTTCGTTGCGGTAGTTCGTTCTGGAGCCCGACAGGTTGATCAGGGCGCCGAATTCACCGGCGCTGGTGTTCCAGCGGTCGCTGAGCAAGGCGCTGATCTGCGGGTTCGACTTCTTGGCGGGGTCCAGATAAATGTCACGCGCCGACAGCGAGAACTTCCGCCCCGCGAAATCGAACGGACGCAGCGACTTGACGTCGATCTGGCCTGCAATGCCGGTTTCCAGTTGGCTGGCGTCGCGGGTCTTGTAGACGTCGATCTGGCGAACCAGAGTCGAGGGGATGTCCTGCAGCGCGACCTGGGTGCCGGAAGCGGTGAAGATGTTGCGGCCGTTCCAGGTCGTTTCCACGTCAGGCAGACCGCGGATCGACAGGGTGCCGACTTCGCCACCGGCGCGGTTGGTTACCTGGATGCCCGTCACGCGCTGCAGCGCTTCGACGACGTTGTTGTCCGGCAGCTTGCCGATGTCCTCGGCCACCACCGATTCCACCACCTGGTCGCTGGTGCGCTTGATCGCCAGGCTCTTGGTCAGCGAGGCCCGAACGCCGGTGACGGTGACCGCGTCGAGCGTCTCGGTCTTGGCGGCGTCCTTGGAAGCGTCCTGGGCCAGGGCGTTGGTCGACAGGGCGGCCAGCGCGGCGGCGGCCGTCAGTTTCAGGGCGAAGCGCTGGGATTCGGTACCTGCACGCAGCAGAACCTGGGCGGATTTCTTCATCTTTCTTGTCTCCGGGATCGTTATGGAAGGATCGACCAACCTCTTCAGCCGTCCAGTGCCTCTACGGGGCCTGTGGGACTGGGGTTTGATTTCATCCTAGGGGGCCGACCGATTCGCGACTAATCACATTTTTGGACTTCTCGATGCCCGTTCGTGCATCGACAGTCCGGGTTAGCCCGAAGCCTTCCCGAGGAAACCGGCCTGTAACTGCGGCGTGACGCGCGGGAGAACCGACGGGGCGCCGATGACGCGTGTGGAGCGCTCGCAACAGCGCCTGGAGAGCGCCCCGGACCGACGAGAGATTTCGGGCGGACCAACACCGATACCATCGCGCCGCGACGCATGGCCTGGGTGCTACAAATGACTTCCGCAGGTCACTCCTACAACATCCGACATCCGATGAACCGTCTGCCCCTTTGCCTTGCTGCCGGCGTCTTGCTGGCTGGTTGCGCCATGAAGCAAGCGCCCACCGAATTCACCGTGAACTCCGGCGCGCCGCGTGCGCCCGAGCAACTGGCGGTAAGCTTTGAAAAAGTCGATCTAGCGCTGCGCGTCGATCCGGCGACCCAGAGCATCAGCGGCGACGCCGCCCTGACTTTCCTACTGAAAGAACCGCTAACCCGCATCGCGGTCGAACTGGACCGCAACCTGCCTGTCGACAGCGCTAGTGTGGACGGCGTGGCCCTGGCCCCGTCCGCGATCAGCAATCCCGACGGCCGCCTCTACCTAACCCTGCCGACGCCGCTGCAGGCCGGCGCCCGCACCACCGTACGCATCCACTACCATGGCACGCCGCTGGTAGCCAAGCACCCGCCTTGGGACGGTGCCTTCACCTGGAGCCACACGGCCGATGGCCAGCCCTGGATCGCTACCACGGTCGAGGGCGAAGGCTGCGATACGTTCTGGCCCTGCATCGATCACCCCATGGGCAAGCCGCAGCTGATCGACTTGCACATCACCGTGCCGTCACCACTGGTGGCCGCCAGCAACGGCGTCGCGCTGGGCATGGAGGAAGAGAACGGCTGGCGCACCTACAACTGGCGTGCCAAGAACCCCAGCACCTACGGCGTGGCCCTCAACATCGGGCCGTACGAGCTGCTGTCCGATAACTACGTCAGCCGTTACGGCAACACCATCCCGCTGCGCATGTGGTATCTGAAGGGCCACGAAAAGGAAGCCCAGGGCCTGTTCAAGGAGTTCGCACCCATGCTGGACTTCTTCGAATACCGCATTGGCCCCTTTCCCTTCGGCGACGAGAAGATGGGCGTGGTCGAGACCCCGCACCTGGGCATGGAACACCAGACCATCAACGCCTACGGCAACGGCTACATCAAGTCCCCCTTCGGCTACGACTCGCTTCTGCATCATGAGCTGTCGCACGAATGGTTCGGCAACCAGATGACCAACGCCGACTGGGACGACATGTGGCTGCACGAAGGCTTTGGCTCCTACATGCAGCCGCTATACCTGCAAGCGCTGCGCGGCGAGATGGAGTTCCAGACCCAGTTGTTCACCTTCCGCAAGCAGTTGCTGAACAAGGCGCCGGTGGTCAGTGGCAGCTCACGCGACGAGGAAGCGGTGTACAACGAAAAGCGCGGTGGCCCGGCCAACGACATCTATGCCAAGGGCGCGCTGATCCTGCACACCCTGCGCAACCTGATCGGCGACGACGCCTTCTTCACCGCCACGCGGCGCATGGTGTACGGCACCGACAAGCCCGTGCCCGGCAACTTCCAGCCGCGCTGGAGCAGCACCCGGGAATTCATCCAGCTGGCCAACCAGGCCAGCAGCCGCGACCTGAACTGGTTCTTCGACGCCTACCTCTACCACGCTGCGCTGCCGGAGCTGATCGAGGAGCGCAGCGGCGACAAGCTCAAGCTGACCTGGAAGCTGAAGGACGGCGGCCCTTTCCCCATGCCGCTTGAGGTGCGCGTCGACGACCGCATCGAGAAGCTGGCGATGACCGACGGCCACGGCGAGCTGTCGGTGCAGGTGCGCGCCATCGTCACCATCGATCCGCAATCACGCGTGCTGCGCCAGGAGGCTCACATCGATGCGTGGAAGGCCATCGAGGACAAGAAGAAGAAAGAGAAAGGGTGAGAAGACAGCAAGGCGCGTCGGAACTTGACTCAACACGTATTGGCGCGACCATTCGCCCGAATTCCAGACAGCGCGCGCGAAGCGCTGATATGTGATTCGACGGCGAGGACATAGGCAGAACAGACAGTCTCAGCGAGAGGAATCTCGGCATCCGCGAGCCTTTTCTTCTGAGCATCGACGAAGACGGTATCTCGCCCATACAGCGCATGAAGCCCTTTGACATACTGCTGGACGTGCTCGTTGCTCAGTTCGGTACCGTAAGCCACAGATCTCGCCAGGTCGCGCGCCTCCACCTGAGCGCCCCGATCGATAGCGCCGAGATGGAACTGAATCACGACCATCGTGAACGCGATGATGGCTATGCAGGCGGCAGCAAATGCTTTCATGACCTTGCTGCGGATGCCGGTGATTGCTTGGAGGGGCATGGCAAGGTCCTTCAAGATTGCCCGAGTGCTGATCGCTGAGGCAACGTCTCAATGTGCCTTGGAGTGTGCGCGCCCGTGTGGCGCACAAGGCGACACTTTTTATCGAGGTATGTCTGCTACCGCACCGACCGTGCAACTTGCCAGGTGCAGGCTTGCACGTTCAGGGAGCGAAAGCCTTGCCCCTGACTGAACCGGCGTTCCACAGTATCTGCGGCCTTTACAGCGCAGGCTGTTCTGGACTCGCCGAGTATCTGCAGGGAGAGGCCATGCCAAAGAACGCATTCTGTGTCGGCACGTCTTTAAGCGGTTTGCGATCGCTGACAAGCGCCATTTCGAGTTCTTCGCAGGATGGAGCCAGAGCGGCCTTCAACTTGATTCGCCTGCTTTTGAAGACCTCATGAAAACGCAGCGACGCAGTGTTGTGCCCGGCAAGGCACCGACTGGCATCGTGGGCTTCGATGACATCACGGACGGAGGGCTGCCAGTAGGACGTACGACGCTTCTGGTTGGCGGTCCCGGCTCCGGGAAGACAATATTCGCGCTGCAGTTCCTCGCGCACGGTGCGCGGGCATGCAAGGAATCAGGCATCTTCATAGCCTTCGAGGAGCACTCCGAACGTATCGTCACCAATGCAAGCAGCTTCGGCTGGAACCTGCCTGAGTTGCGGCGGAAGAAGCTGTTCTTCATTGATGCGCAGCCCTTGCCCGATCTGGTTCAGTCCGGTGACTTCGACCTGAGTGGCATGCTGGCAGTGCTGCAGGCCAAGGCGACAGACATGAAGGTTCGGCGCATCGTCTTTGACGCGCTGGACATCGTGCTGGCTTTGCTGCCGGATGCGGCCGCCAAACGTCGGGAAATTTATCGATTGCACGAGTGGTTGCTGGAGCACAAGTTGACCGGCTTGATCACTGCCAAGTCGGGAGGTGACGAAAGCAGTTACAGCAACTACAGCACCCCGCAACCCTTCAGCCTGATGCAGTTCATGGTGGACTGCGCGGTAGTTCTCAACCATCACGTGGTGCAAGGCGTGTCGCAGCGCAATTTGCGCGTGCAGAAATACCGCGGCTCGCGCTTCGATGAAGATGAGTCGCCGTTCGTGATAGGGACCAGCGGCTTCGAGGTCGCCGTGACGCGCGATCTCGACCGGGCCGATATGCCGGTCAGCAAGGAACGGGTGTCGAGCGGCGTCGGCCGCTTGGACACGATGCTGGGCGGCGGCTATTACCGAGGCGCCAGCGTGCTGATCACCGGTTTCTCGGGCACGGCCAAGACGACCCTCAGCGGTGCATTCTCTGAGGCCGCTTGCCAACGCGGTGAGCGCACATTGTTCGTCAGCTTTGACTCGGATGCCTCAGAGGTGGTACGCAACCTTTCGTCGGTCGATATCCAGTTGGCCCGATACGTAAAGAATGGCGTGCTGCGAATGGTCTCAGCTCGAACCATTTCCGGCAGCGCGGAAACGTACCTGGTGCGCATCAAGACCTTGGCTAGGGAACACAAGGCGCGCTGCCTGGTGATCGATCCGATTTCAACTTGGTCGGAATCGGGCAGCTTTCTTACTGCCCACAGCGTAGCGGAGCGATTGATCGATTGGTCCAAGGCGCAAGGGATCACGTTGGTTTGCACGCGCCTGCTCGGTGAGATGTCCAGCTTGGCAGAGGGTGGCTCGCCCCTGCAGATCTCTACTGTGGCCGACACTTGGATTCACCTCGACTACCTTGTGCAGGCCGGCGAACGCAATCGAGGCTTGTCCATCATCAAGTCCCGTGGCACAGCGCATTCGAACCAGGTACGCGAGCTGATCCTCAGTGACACCGGTGTCAGCCTGGCTGACACATACACCGCCGGCGGCGAGGTCTTGATGGGCACTCTGCGCTGGGAAAAGGAACGGGCTGAAAATTCTGCGACCGATGCCGCCGAGGTGGCGCGCAAGCTCAAGCGCGTCAGGCTCGATGTAGAGGAGGCCGAGCTGGAAATGCGGGGGCAGTCGTTGCAGACCGAACTTGTGGCAAAGCGGGTCGAGAAAGCCTTGTTGGCCAGCGCCACGGAAAGCAGCGAGCGGGAGTTGACGCGCGGCCACACGCGCATACGCGAGCTGCGCGGCGCCGATGCAGCCAAACCTTCGGACAAAACCGCTGCGAGAACGCAAGGCAAGCGTGCTCCCAGATCGCTAGCGGGAGCAAGCCGTCCATGAGCCGCAGCACTCCCTTCAAATTCCGGCTCTACGTGGCCGGAGATGCTCTCAACTCCGCGCTGGCGCTGGCCAACCTGACCGCGTTGTGCAAGACCCATCTACCAGGTCGGCATGAGATCGACGTCGTTGACGTGTTTCGCGAGCCAAAAGTGGCGATGGCGGCTGGTGTGTTGATGACGCCGACACTGCTTAAGTTGTCGCCGTCTCCTGCCCGTCGCATCGTTGGCACACTGAGCCAGGCCCAACCATTCATGCGGGCGCTGGGATTGCCAGAAGCCGGGCCCCCATGAGTTCCCATGATTTGGCGGCCAATGGCGGAGTCAATCCCGAGATCGCCTCACTGATTGAGTCCTTCCACGCGATCGGACAAAGGTTGGAGGACTTGACTGAGGGCGAGGTGGACACGGTGACGGACCGCTCCGGCCGCACGCTACTACTGCGGCGCTCACAAGAGCATGCGCGCTTCAGTGAGGCGCTCAAGCAGGCTGCGATTCTGGATGCGCTGCCGGCGCACATCGCTGTCCTCGACGCGCAAGGGTGCATCGTGTCAGTAAACGAGGCCTGGAGACGCTTTGCCACGGAGAATGCATTGGAGACACCTCGCTATGCGGTCGGCGTCAACTACCTGACTGTCTGCGACGAAGCCTTCGGTTGTGATTCCGTCGAAGGCCACAAGGTGGCCATCGGCATACGCGCAGTCCTGGAGGACGACCTCAGGAGCTTCTCCATCGAATACCCCTGTCACGCGTTGAGCGAGCAGCGCTGGTTCCTCCTCACGGTGACGCCGCTGGCCGGCCCTCGACAACTCGGCGCGGTGGTCATGCATCTGAACATTACCGAGAACAAACGCGCCAAGCAGGCTTTGCGCGAGTCAGAACGCCGCTTTAGCGACATGCTCGGCAGTGTCCAGCTCGCTGCCGTCATGCTGGACCGCGAAGCCCGGATCACATATTGCAACGACTACCTTCTACGGCTGACCGGCTGGCAGCGGGCGGACGTGATGGGGCAGGACTGGTTCGATACCTTCATGCCGCCCGAATTGGGAGATATGAAGCCGGTCTTTACGTCACTGCTCGCGAATCTTCCAGAGGCTTGGCATCGCGAGCAGGAACTCTATACCCGATCTCGGGAACGTCGCCTGGTGCGCTGGAATAATTCGGTTCTCAGATCCGTTGCTGGCGACGTGATTGGCGTAGCGAGCATCGGTGAAGACGTAACCGAACACAAAGCGGCGGAAGTACGAATCAAACGCCTCAACCGCGTGCACATGATGCTGAGTGGTATCAACACGCTGATCGTCCGCGTGCGCGATCGTGACGAATTGTTTCGCGAGGCATGTCGACTGGCGGTTGAGCTGGGCGGCTTCAAGATGGCCTGGGTCGGAGTGACGGATCCGCATACCTTGGACGGCAAGGTCATTGCATCGTGCTGCGACGAAGAGACCGATATGGATTCGATTCAGTTGACCGCGCGTATTGATGCGCCATCTAGCAGGCAGCCGGCTAGCCGCGCTTTGCAGACCATGCAACCGGTGATCTGCAACGATGTCGATGCCGATCCTGCGATGTCGCCTTTCCTTTTCGAACACCAGCGTCACGGGCACCAATCGGTTGGCTATTTCCCCTTGACGCTGAATGGCAAGTCCACCGCAGTGATGGCCCTGTTCTCAGCCGAGATTGGTGTCTTTGACGCGCAGGAGACTCAGCTGCTTCTGGAGTTGGTGGGCGACATTGCGTTCGCCCTCGACCATATCGAGAAGTTGGAGCGCCTCGAGTACCTGGCCTACTACGACGTGCTGACGGGGTTGGCGAACTGCACGCTATTCCTGGATCGAGTGACGCAACACATCGGCGCCACCGTCAGTGGCAACCATCAGACGGCTTTGTTGCTGTTCGATCTTGAACGATTCAAAAACATCAACGACAGCTTGGGTCAAACGGCAGGCGATGCACTGCTATGCCAAGTGGCCGAATGGCTGACGCGCAACCTGGGGGATGCGGATCTTGTCGCCCGCATCGGCGCGGACCGGTTTGCCGTTGTGTGGCCACATGTCATGCGCGGCATCGACGTCCGACCGCTCCTTGAGCAGATGTTGGTAGGCTTTCTGAATCATCCCTTCCGGCTGAATGAAGCGATCTTCCGCATCGCGGTCAAGGTGGGCATCGCGCTCTTTCCGCACGATGGCACCACCGCCGACAATTTGTACAAGAACGCCGAAGCCGCGCTCAAGAAGGCCAAGTCGAGCGGAGACCGGTTTCTGTTCTACACCCCGCAAATGACTGCCTCGGTGGCGAGCAAACTGACCTTGGAAAACCATCTGCGCCAAGCCCTCGAAAAGGAAGAGTTCGTCCTTCATTACCAACCCAAGGTGAATTTACTCACCGGCAGCGTGACCAGTGCGGAGGCCTTGATTCGCTGGAACGACCCACGAACCGGCTTGGTGCCCCCGGCGCACTTCATTCCGATTCTGGAAGAGACTGGCCTGATTTACGACGTCGGGCGCTGGGCGCTGCACAAGGCCGTCGAAGATTACTTGCGATGGTGTCGCAGCGGGCTGGCCGCAGTGCGCGTTGCTGTCAATGTATCGCCGCTGCAGCTGCGCAATCGCGACTTCATTGCCGAGATCGAAAGCACGATCAGCGTCGATCCGCAGGCTGCTGCCGGATTGGAACTTGAAATCACCGAGAGCCTCGTCATGGAGGACGTGCTGCATAGCATCAGCAGCCTGAGAGCCATCCGCTCCATGGGGGTGCGAATTGCCATCGATGATTTCGGCACCGGCTTCTCCTCACTCAGCTATTTGGCCAAGCTTCCTGTCGACACCCTAAAGATCGATCGCTCGTTCGTCGTGGAGATGCCCATGGGTCCGGACGGGCTCGCGTTGGTTGACACGATCATCACTCTCGCGCATTCGCTGAAGCTTCGGGTCGTAGCAGAAGGTGTTGAGACGCAAGAACAGAGCGAGCTTCTGAGAACGATGGGTTGCGATGAGATGCAAGGCTATCTGTTCAGCCGGCCGATGCCTTGTGAAGAGTTCGAATCGCGTTATCTTGGGACGTGACCGCACATCGTCGCAAGGTGTCTGCTTGAAAGAGATCCCGAAGTTCGAGAAATCAATACAAGCGCCGACTACATCGATGGACCTGTTTATGTTTGCGATGGCATGGTGCTCAGCGCCTTTCGCAAAGATGACGCCGGAGGAGATTGGCTGGCTGCGAGCCAGTCCTTTCACAGCAAATCCTAGCGACGATGGTCGGCTGGAAGAGCATTGATATGTCCGGCTGCTGCGTCTGGACTCAGTAGTCGGTAGCACCGATCACTGGCTTCGCCAGGCAGGCCCGTATACAGCGGGGCTGAGCTGCCGCGGGGGTCAACATGCAGCGTAAATACACGTCAGCGGTTCACCGACCCGCAGCATTCGCGGCAAGCACTCATCGACGGCAATGACAGGAATGTTTCAAAATGCACGATTGCTCATGGATCGTCAGGTTTTAGGACATCATGCAAAGTCCGGCCCGATTGCCACATCAGTGTGTCTTTCAACCGCCGTACAACGTTGAACAAGCGATTGTCACGTTGGTCACCGCCGGTGATTTGACGACAAGCTATTTTCATTTTGCACCCATGGCAGGCGTGCAACTATCGGGCTGACTCACACTCTGCGGCGTAAATATGAAACTCTCAGCATTCATCGAAGTCCACCTTGAAGAAATTCTTAGAGAATGGGACTCCTTTGCCCGCACTCTATTTCCAAGCAGTGACAGGCTGAGCCCGCTTCTGCTGCGCGACCACGCGCGTGCGATGCTGTTGGAGCTGATTCAGGATATTCAGACCGCCCAAAGCCCTCAACAGCAGGTCGCCAAATCCAAGGGGGCGTCGTCGCCATTTCATCCAGATGACAGTGCTGCCAACATTCATGGCGTGACACGTCATGACGATGGATTCAGCGTCTCCCAAGTTGCAGCGGAATTCAGGGCGTTGAGAGCAACCGTGTTGCGCTTGTGGCTGCCCAAGGTTTCCGCGATGAATGGGGATGTCGTTGATGACATCGTGCGTTTCAACGAAGCCATCGACGAGGCCCTGGCCGATTCCATCGTCACCTATCGGGAGGTCCAAGTGCGCTGAGGTGTCTTCAGGAGGGGAATGGCCCTTCCAGTCGGGCCTGGTTCCTCGATCGATACTGACCGTCCTTCCTCGGGACGTGCCGTTTGCAGGGAGTGTCGAGTGCGAGGCTCTGCTGTCGATGCTCAGCCTCACTGCAGCGGACTCACAAATCGCTCGGTCGTGTCTGCAGGTCGCCCGGCATCAGCACCTCGCCGTTCGGCCCCCACTCGACCTGCGTGATGCCCGGCTCCAGCGCTTCCAGCCTGCGCAGCTCCAGTTCGGCGGAATTGGGTACGACGGACGGGTTGAACACCAGCGCGGCACGCAGTTCGGACAGCAGGTCCGCCTCGCTCCATGGCTTGGGGATGTAGCGGAAGATCCCGGCCTGATTCACCGCAGCCAGCACGGTGCCGAATTCGGATGCGGCGCTGAGCATCATTCGCACGGTGCGCGGATCCAGCTCCCGGGCGCGGGCGAGTAGCATGATGCCATCCATGTGCGGCATGCGGTAGTCGCTGATCAGCACGTCGAAGCGCGTTTCCAGCAGGCGCTGCAGGGCCTGCAGCGGATCGGTGCAAAGCTCAACGCGGAGCTGCTGCGGCGTGAAGTGCCGCTGCAGAAGACGGCGCAGCGCGTGCAGCGCCGGCGCCTCGTCATCGACGATCAACAGGCGCTTCACCGGACGGTCTCCTGCGGCGGCTGCACAGCTAGGATCAGCGTCATGCCATGTTTGCGCTCGAAGGCACGGATGCGCTCGATCAGATCATCGCTGAGCCGCTGCCCGGCCGACAGCAGCAGCACGCCCTCGGGCGACATGAAGTCCTTGGCCAGCGTTTGGCCCGCGCGCAGCTCCGCAGTCCGCAGGCGCAGCGTCGCTGCGCTCGGCTTGGGCGGCGCGGCCGAGAACAGGCTCGCGAAGGCATCGACGACGCTCGGGTCGAACTGGCTGCCGCGCCCGGCAAGCACCGCGCGGCGTGCTTCGAGCGGGCTCAGGGCATGGCCGTCGATATGGCCGCTGCGCAGATCCTCGTAGGCGTCGGCCACCGCCAGGATGCGGGCACCGAGCGGGATCGCCGTGCCGCGCAGGCCGTCAGGGAAACCCTGCCCGTCCCAGCGCTCATGGTGGGAGCGGATCAGCGGCGCGACGCCCTGCATGTCGTCGCTGGCCAGCAAGGCCTGCTCGCCAAGCACGGGGTGCAACCTGTAGCGCCGCAATTCGCCGGGGTCGAGCCGGCTTATCGGCCGCGCCAGCACCGCATCGCTGAGGCCGATGTGGCCGATGTCGTGCAGCAGCGCGGCAATCGGCAGATCGTGCGCCGTGCCGGCATCCAGCGTCATCGCCTGTCCGATGCGCCGCGTCAGGTCGGCGACCTGGCGCGCGTGTCCGACTTGCGCGCTGCCGTGCAACTCGATCAGCGCGGTGAAGGACTTGATCGAGGTGAGGTAGTTGCGCTTGAGCTTGTCGTTAGCGGCAGCCAGTTCTTCGGTGCGCAGAGCGACGCGAGACTCCAGCCCCGAGTTCAAGGCCGTCAGCTCGTCGTTCTGCAGCCGGGTGAGGCGCTCCAGCGCCAGCTTGTCGGCTTCGAGCTGCTGGTTCTCTGAAACCTGCCTCAGGGTCAGCAGCAGCTCATCGTCGTTCCAGGGTTTGGTGATGTAGCGGTGCACCCGGCCGCGGTTGATGGCGCCTATCGTCGAATCCAGATCGGCCTGGCCCGTCAGCAGCAGTCGCGCGGTGCGTGGCCAGTCTTGGCTGACGCGTTCGAGGAATTGCACACCGTCCATGCCCGGCATGCGCATGTCGGACAACACGGCATTGATGGATTCGGCGGGCTCGGCCGCGAGCAGCGCCAGCGCCTCCTCGGCGCCATTGGCCGTGAGGATCCGCCAGCCCGTGCTGCGGAACAGCCGCCTCAGCGCGGCCAGGATGTTCGGCTCGTCGTCTACGGCGAGCAGGGTCCAGGGCGTGTTGTCGGCCGTCATGTCGCAGCTCCCGAAGCGCTCGGGCGCCGCACCGGCAGCGTGACGCGGAAGCAGGAGCCGAGGCCGGGTTCACTGCGCACGTCGATGCGGCCCTGGTGCTTCTGCACGATGCCGTAGGCCAGGGACAGGCCCAGGCCGGTGCCGCGGCCGACCGGTTTGGTGGTGAAGAAGGGATCGAAGATGCGCGTCAGGTGTTCAGGTGCGATGCCGCAGCCATCGTCCTCGACCTCGACCCAGACCTTGTCCCCGGCGTCGCCGCTGCGCACGACGATCAAGCCGCGCTCCGCGGTGATCGCGTGGGCCGCGTTGACGAGCAGGTTCAGGAACACTTGGTTCAGCTCCGACGGCAGGCATTCGATGTCGGGCAGATCGCCGTATTCGCGGCGGACCTCGGCCCGGTACTTGATCTCGTTTGCAACGATGTTCAGCGTGGAGTCGATGCCCTGGTGCAGCGAGGCCCAGACCCAATCCTGGTGGGTATCGACACGCGAGAAGTCCTTCAGATCCTGGACGATCTGCCGCACGCGCGACAGACCTTCCTTCGACTCACCCATCAGCATCGGGATGTCCTGCTTGAGGAAATCGAGTTCCACCCGCTCACGCAAGGCCGCGAGCCGCACCGCGACGGGGCTGCCAGCCAGCTCTGACTCGGCCTGTTCGTAGGCTTCGAGCATCTCGAACAAGCGCTCCAGGTAAGCCTGCAGCGTGCCGAAGTTCGAGAACACATAGCCGATTGGGTTGTTGATTTCGTGCGCCACGCCGGCAGCGAGCTGCCCGATCGAGGCCAGGCGTTCGGACTGCAGCACTTGGTCCTGGGCGGCGCGCAGGTTTTCGTTCAGCGTACGCAGTTCCTGGTTCGCCCGTTGCAGCGTGATGAGTTTGGACTTGGTCATCAAGGTTCCGATCATTGAAAGAGCGCCTCGCAGACGGTCTCGAACTGCGCCTCGGTCTGCGCAAACACCCGCATGCAGGCCGCGTCGTCCAGGCCGTAGGCGGCCCAGACCGGCAGCGCCAGCGTGGGCACTGCTTCGTCCGCATCACCGGCCAATCCCAGCGCATGGGCAACGGCATCGGCCACGTGAGCGATGCCGGTCAGCGTGAGCTCGGCGCCGGCCGGTGGTGCGTGGTGCTCGCGGATGGCGGCGACGATGGCCGGGGCGAAGTTCCAATGGCTTGCGATCAGCCCACCGACTTCGGTGTGATCGAAGCCGAGCACGGCGCGCTCGGCGTCCCCATCAGGGCAGTCCCGATCGCGCCGCCACTGCTCGACTTCGGCGTAGGCCGGCGCAAACGTGCTGGCCAGTGCCAGTCGGCCGATGTCGTGCAGCAGCCCTGCCGTGAACGCCAGGTCGGCATCGTCGCGCCGCAGTTCACCGGCCAGCTCCTGGGCACACAGGGCACTGGCAATCGAGTGGCGCCAAAAGACGTCATGGTCGAACCCCGGGGTGCGGCCAAAACTGCCGGCCAGCCCGGCGGCCGTGACGACACCGCGCACGGTGCGCAGGCCCAGCACGCCGATCGCTTCGGCCACCGAGCCCACCTGCCTGCCGCGCCCGTAGAAGGACGAGTTGGCCAGGCGCAGGGTCTTGGCGACCAGGGCCTGGTCTTGCGAGATCTTGGTGGCGAAATGCGCGGCGCTGAGCTCCTCGCGGCCCAGCGACTGGACGAGTTCGAGCACCACCGAAGGCAGCGGCGGCAGGTCGCGCAGCGCGGACAGCAGTTCGTCGTGGGTGATCGGTCGCAAGGCGGTTCTCATCGCGGAGCCTCCTGTCGGTAGCGCCGCATGACATGCAGCAGTGGATGGACTCGCCCGTCGCGCAGGCTGTGGCGGAACAGCTGCGCCAGCGCGGCCGGCGTCACCGGCGCCATTGACGTCTTGTCGGGAACGATGGGCGTGCTCATGTCGAGACTCCGGCTTGCGGCAACAGCACCAGCAAGCGCCCGCGCGCGTTGCCGCTCAAGAGCCGGCTCATCGCCCACCAGCGGCGCCCCACGAGCGTCACCAGCATGGGATCGCCGTCCAACGCATGTCGCAAGGCCTGCGGCAGTTGCTCCGTCGCTGGCGCGCCCAGCAAATCGCCATCGCGGCCGCACAAGGCCAGGGCCGGCGCGTTGGCGAACACCAGCACGCCTTCATCGTCGATGCCGAATACGGGCACGGGCACGGCATCCAGGAGTTCCTGCGCCGCCTCGCGGCTGCCGACTTCGCGCAGGTTCTGTTCGCGCTGCGCAATCAGCAGCGTCTGAAGCCGCTGGTTCAGCTCGGCCAGCTCCCGGTTGGCGGTCTGCACCTCACGGTCGAGGCGTCGGTTCTGGTCCGCCATCTCCTTCAGCGCGAAGGCCTCGCGCAGATGGGCCCGCAGTTGTTCGTCGTCCCAGGGCTTGGCGAGGAACTTGTAGATCGCCCCTTCGTTGATCGCGTCGGTGATCGACTGCAGCTCGGTGTAGCCGGACAGCACCAGCCGGATCGTTTCCGGGTAAAGCTGCTTGGCCCGGCGCAGCAGCTCGACGCCGGTCATTCCCGGCATGCGCTGGTCGGACAGGATCACATCGACCTCGTGTCGCGCCATCAACTGCAGCGCCTGCTCGGCGCTGGTGGCGCTGAGCACCAGCCAGCCTTCCGTACGCAGCAGCCGGCGCAGCGCGGCGACGATGTTCTCCTCGTCGTCGACCAGCAGCAAGGTGCGCTGGCGCGAACGCCGGCCCAGCAGCGCCACATCGATCTGCCGGCCATCGCGCAACATCGCTTCGACCGCTGCCGCCGGCAGGGCGGCGCTGAACCAGTAGCCCTGCATCTGGTCGCACTGGTTGGCGGCCAGCAGGGCCGCCTGGCCTTCGCTTTCGACACCTTCGGCGATCACCTTCATCTGCAGCTGGTGGGCCATCGTGATGATGGCGCGTGTGATCGACACGGCTTCCACCGGCGCGCTGACATCGGGCACCAGCGATCGGTCGATCTTGACCACGTCCACCGGAAGCCGGCGCAGGTAGCTCAGGCTCGAGTAGCCGGTGCCGAAATCGTCGAGCGAGACCTCCACCCCGAGCGTTCGCAGCGCACGCAGATGTTGCACCGCTTGATCGAAATTGGCGATCAGCATGCTCTCGGTGACCTCGACGCCAAACAGCCGCGGGTCGAGGCCGGTGGTGGCGAGCAGACTTTCGATGCGCCGCGCCAGGTCCGGCTGGAGCAGTTGACGCGCCGACAGGTTGACCGCCATGCGCAGCGGCGGCAGCGCGGCGCGCTGCCAGGCCGCGGCCTGTTCGATGGCGCGGCGCAGCACCCAGTCGCCGATCTCGACGATCAGGCCGGTCTCTTCGGCGATCGGAATGAAGCGGTCCGGCGCGATGCGGCCCAGCGTCGGGTGCTGCCAGCGCAGCAAGGCCTCGACACCGACTATGCGGCCATGCCCCAGGTCCATCTGCGGCTGGTAGTGCAGTTCGAGTTGGTCGTCGCGAAGCGCATGGCGAAGTGCGGTCTCCAGCATCAGCCGTTCGGGATCGTCGTCGTGCGGCGTGCCGGCATAGACGCTGGCCTGGTTGCGGCCCAGCAGCCTGGCCCGATGCAGCGCAGCGTTGGCGCGGCGCACCAGGGTGTCGGCGCAGTCACCGTCTGCGGGTGCCGAGGCGATGCCGATGCTGCAGGTGATGTGGATCTCGTGCCCCTCGATGAACATCGGCCTGGCGACGGCATCCAGCAGCGCCTGCGCCGTGTGCAGCGCCGGAACCGAAGGAGCCGGCATCACGATCACGAACTCATCGCCCCCGCGGCGCGCCACCAGGTCGATGCCGCGCACGGTGGCGCCGATGCGCTGGGCCGCTTCGCGCAGCACCGAGTCGCCGATGTGCGTGCCCAGGCCGTCGTTGATGCGCTTGAAACGGTCGAGCTCCAGCAAGAGCAGCGCGGTCTCGGTGCCGGTCTGCAAGGTCGCGCTCAGGCGCTCGTAGAGCAATTGGCGGTTCGGCAAACCCGTCAGTTCATCGAACTGCAGCAATTGCCGGATGCGGCGCTCGGCGGCACGGCGTTCGCGCAGGTCGTCGATGCAGACGTGGGCGAAAGTCTCACCGCCCGTCGCTACAAGGCTGACGGAGACATCGGCCGGAATCTCATGGCCCGCCTGATGGCGGACGTTGGTCTCGAAACGCAAGGAACCGCGTTCACACAGCTCGCGCCAGCGCTGCGGCCACTGCGACTCGTCAACCTGCGTGTCGATGTCGGGCACCCGCAGCCGCAGCAGCTGTTCGCGTTCCAGGCCCAGCAGCCGGCAAGCCGCTGCGTTGGCATCGCGAAAGGCGCCGTCGGGCCCGACCTGCAGCAAGGCGTCGTTGGCCTGTTCGACGGCCTGACGGGTCACCAGCAACTGATGTTCTGCCTGCTCCCGCTCTGTCACATCGCGCGCGGAAGGAATCAGCCAGGCCACACCGCCATCTGCGCCGAAGAGCGGCAACAGCGAAAAGTCCATCGCCAGCATGGCCCCAGTGCTTGTAGCCAGGCGCACGTCGAAGCGCGAGGCCTCGCCGCGCAAGGCGCCTTCAAGCGCCTGCTGCAGCCGCTGCCGCGACTGCTCGCAGGCCTGCCACCAGGGGGTGGCGTCGAAGCGCGCGCCGAGCACTTGATCCGGCGTGCTGCCGATGGCTTGCAGGGCCGCATGGTTGGCGTAGCGCAGCACGCCCTCGGTGTCGAGCAGGCCGGCGAAGATGGACGGTCCCAACCGGTCCAGCACCTGATGCAGGACGCTTTCGATGTCTGCCGGCGAGGGACTCGCTGCCGTCGGCACCCCGGCAGGATTCGTGGCGCTGCTTGGAAGGGATGGATGTGGTGTGGACATGCCTTCAGTTTCTTGGGAAGCCTGCGCCGCCGGCGTGATCAGTTGCGTGCCTGCAGGACCGGATCAGATCGCTACTTGCAAGGTCGCGCCTGCGCGTGCAGCGCTTGGAGACAAACTGCACACGGCATTGCGGCCGCTGTTCTTGGCCGCATAGCAGGCCTGGTCTGCCGCTGCCAGGACCGCGGCAAGCGAGGGGTGATGGATGCCGATCTCGACGACGCCGATGCTGGCCGTGACTTGCAGTGAGCGCTCGGCATCCCACACGCCCTTGATTTCCACCGCGGCCCGGATTTTTTCCGCCACTTGCAGCGCCCGGTGCAGATGGCAGGCCCGAAGGATCACCGCGAACTCGTCGCCGCCGAGCCTGCCCACGGTGTCCTCGCTGCGCACGTGATCAGCCAGCACCTCGGCAATGCGCTGCAGCAACACATCACCGGCAGCGTGGCCGGCCTGATCGTTCACCTGCTTGAAGTGGTCGAGATCGATGAACAGGGCGCTAGCCGGCTCGCCCCTGCGCCTGTCGCTGACGACCTGTTCGAGCTGGCGGTCGAACTCCCGGCGGTTGACCAGATTGGTGAGGGGATCGTGCGTCGCAGTCCAATGCAGTTCCTCACGTTGCCGGCGACGCTGGGTGATGTCGGCGACGATCCAGATCGCATGTTTGATCCCATCTTCGGAGGTGACCGCCGAGCCGTGGACCAGTGTCCAGAGGATGGTCCCGTCCCGCCTGAGCAGCGGGAGCTCCGTCTCAAGGATCCGACCTTCGCGGAATGCCTCCACGGCCTGCGCGCGCAGTGGGTGCGTCGAAGCATTCGCCAGCAGCTTGTCCCAGGTCTCGTGGGTCAATTCACCGGCCCGGTACCCAAGCATGTGTTCGAGTTGCCTGTTGACCAGCTCGAAGGTGGCCTCGTTCGTGAAGGCGATGCCCGCAGGGGCAAGAGCCAGTACGGCCTCGATCCTGCGCAGCGTGCGTTCGATCTCGCTGCGATCCGCAACAGCGCGCTCGCTGACGTGACGCAGGATTCTTGAGAGGTCCCCGACTTCGCCGTGAGCTTCGGGCCAGCCCTCGGACGCCGGCTGATCCCGTTCGAGCGCCCGCAGGGCTCGCCGCTGAAGGCGGTCCATGGGTTTCATGAAGCCTGCGGTGATGCCGAAGATCAGCACCGCGCCCGCCAGTGCCACACCGCAGCCCAGCGCAATCGTGTGCAGGATGGATTGGCTTGCCTTGCCGAACAGGTCGTCCACGTCGGCCACGCGGAAGACCATCCAATCGGTGCCGGGCACTGCGGCCATCGCATAGAAGTGGTCGCCCATCCGGTCCGCCCAGGGAGCGGGTTCCAGCGGGCTGCCTTGTTCGCGCCAGCGCTTGACGGCAGGACGAAGCAGAGGATCGCCGTCCACGATCTTGAGCAAACAGCGCGGGTCCGGCGCGGCAATCAAAACGCCATCCTGGCTTGCAACAAAGGTCCGGATCCCCTTGGCGCCAAACGGCGACGCTTGGGCCGCTGCGCCCAGGAAGTTGCGTCCGCCGATACGCAGCGATCCGCCAAGTTGCCGCGCCCGCGCCTGTCCATCGGTGAATGCCACTGACATCAGGATGTCGACTTCTCCTGAACTGCCGACTTTGCGCGTGGGTATGGCGTTCGCCGCCTCGGTGCCGGAGACCTTCTCCGGCACGACAACGGAATCTATCGAGACCCGATCGAATAGCGCGGCAAGGACCTTGCTGCTCGCGATGAGGTCAGCCGGCCTTTCTTGCGCGGCAACAAGGAGCGCGCGCTGGCGTTCGATGACGCCATCCGAGAGCGCCGCGGCGATCTTGTCCGCATCGAGCTTGGACTCAAGAATGCTTTGCTCGGTGCGGACTCGCACCTCGTGCACGGTGTCCAGCATCGTGACGCCAACGCTGAGCCCGATCAAGACGGCGCCGGCCATGGCCAGCCGGAGCTTCAACGATCCCCAGTGGGATGAATGGATTTTCGACATGCCCGCAGTCTGCCGGGCAGCCTGCGCCGGCAGCGTGAGCAGTTGCAGGCCTGGGCGACCGGATCAGATCGCCGCTTGCGCAGGCGCGCCCGCGCGTACTGCGTCATCGACCAGGCGAGCCAGCGTGCGCATGGCGCGCTCGAGCGTCCCGTCCCAGGGCTGGCCGCAGGTCAGCCGGATGTGATGCGGGAACTCGCCACGCGCCGAGAACATCGGCCCCGGGGCCAGGCTGATGCGTTGGGCCAGTGCGGCGCGGTGCAGCGCCATCGCGTCGACCCCGACCGGCAGTTCAACCCAGACGAAGTAGCCGCCGGCCGGCCGCACCACTCGCGTTCCATCCGGAAAATGCCGGGTCACGGCGTCGAACAGGCTCTCGCGCTGCGCCTGCAAGGACCGGCGCATGCTGCGCAGATGGCGGTCGTAGCCGCCTTCCTGCAGGTACTCGGCCAGCGCCGCCTGCACCGGGATCGAACCGTACAAGCTCGTCATCAGCTTCAGCCGCTGGACCTCGTGCGTCCACCGGCCAGGCGCGGCCCAGCCGACGCGGTAGCCGGGAGCCAGGCACTTCGAGAACGACGAGCAGTGCAGCACCAGACCGCGGCGGTCGTAAGCCTTGGCCGGCAGCGGCGCCACGTTGCCTTCGTAGAGCTCCGCATAGACGTCGTCTTCGATCAGCGGCAGGTCGTGGCGAGCGAGCAGGTCGACGAGGTCGCGCTTCTTGGCTTCGGGCATCAGGCTGCCGAGCGGGTTCTGGAAGTTCGTCATCAGCCAGCAGGCCTTCGGACGGTAAAGCTCGATGACTTGCGCCAGTCGGCCGAGATCGATGCCCTCGCGGCAATGCGTCGGCACTTCGATGGCGCGCAGGCCCAGGCGCTGCAACGCCTGCAGTGCGACGTAGAAGGTCGGTGACTCGACCACGACCGCATCGCCCGGTCTTGTCACCGCGTTCAGGCACAGGTTCAGCGCTTCCAGCGCGCCGTGGGTCAGCACGATCTCGTCGGTGGCGACGGCCAGACCGTGACTCAGGTAGCGCTTGGCGATCTCGCGCCGAAGCCGCAGGTTGCCCGGTGGCAAGTCTTCGACCATGTTCCAGGGCTCGAGGCGCCGCGTACTCGAAACCAGGGCGCGACGCAGCCTGTCGAGAGGAAACAGCTTGGGGTCGGGAAAGGCAGAACCGAAGGGCACGATGTCGCGGGCGCGCGCCGAGCCGAGGATCTCGCAGACCAGGTCGTTGACATCGACGGACTGGTACCCGGCCTGCGGCTCGCTGGTTCGCGGCTCCGCGAGCAGCACGCCATCGGCGCGCGCGGCGACGAAGTAGCCTGAGCGTGGCACCGCGCGAATCAGGCCGCTGGATTCGAGCAGGTAATAGGCCTGGAACACCGTGCTCGGGCTCACACCCCGGCTGGCACAAGTCTGGCGCACCGAAGGCAAGCGATCCCCTGGGCGCAGCACGCCATCAGCGATCTGTTGCTCGAGTTCTCGAGCCAGCAGTTCGTACCTCGCAGCGGCGGCGGTCGGACGGTCACGCATGGCGTTGGCACCGCGCTTCGGTCGACTGCCGACTCTGTGGGTGAGTTCTTGCAGTCTAAGGCTTGCGCGGTGCGATGCAAGCGGCTGCACGCGAGCCGTGCCGACCCAGGGCCACCTGCCAAGGTGCCGCCCCAGGAGGTGGAGCAAGTCTTTGAAGTCGACCGCCCGTAGAGGCTGGCCGTAGTGAGCCAGGAGTTCGGCGCGCGGTCGCAAAAAGGCCAGGTCACAGCGTTGCTTTCATGCACCACGGCGAGGCGGAAGGCCGCGCCGCGTCGGACTGCGAGACCGGCAGGGAAACGGTCGCTGGCACCGCGCGCATCGTCTCGCTAGAGCCCTACGACCGCAGTACCTCGCGGAGCCGACATTCGGACCAGCGCCTGGCGCAAAGTCTAATGACCGCCTGGTGTGCCGCCAGTGTGAGTCCGCCGGGAGGCGGCCACAGTCAGCAACCGCTGCCTATGCGCAGATCTCAACTATGAGCAGTCATGAGAGGTTGGGGGCGCAGCCTCAAATCCGCGCGGCGTCCAGCATGACGGGCTCGATATTGAACTGGTCATAGTTTTCGCCCGGCAAAGCTGGCGAACTGCGCAGCGCCAACTGCCATAGAGATCTTGAATACTCTGGCGCCCGACGCTCCATCGAATTTGATCGCCGAGCTGACGTTGGTCGATGAAGTCGATGAAGTCGATGAATACTGGCGACCGCACGATTTGCTCGCGGGACGCAACGTTGCAGGGTAGCGGACCGGAGCAAAGCACGACAGCCAGCCAACGGCGCCACGCACTGCTTCATTGGGTCGCACGCCGACGAAAACTATGTCAAGGTCTGGCCGGACGGGCCTACTTGGAGGCCGCGCGAATTCTTGCTTCACCATCGTCAGCGCCGGCCAACTTCACATAGTTCAGATCTGCGCATAGGCAGCGTCATGTGCATATCCGCATGACGCTGCATAGCCGACGTGACCTCGGCCGTGCAAACCCGCCCCAGTCAGCCAACCTGAAGCGCATCCTGGCCCAACTCCAGCTCGGTGGGGCCGCGTCTTAAGGAAGTCCTAGCGTGGCCTACTGCGTGCCCTGATGCCTTGCCGCCGGCTGCGCGCAGCGCCGTGCGGCAGGCCTTGGGCGAGCGCCCCGTGACGCGCTTGAACGCATTGCTGAACGCGCTCTCGGAGGTGTAGCCTAACGTCTGCGCCACGACCGACACCGGGGTGACGTCCTCTCCCAACGCACGTTCGGCCAGGCGCATTCGCCATTCGGTCAGGTAGGTCAGCGGCGCGACGCCCGCCACAGCCTTGAAGTGAGACGCGAACGTCGTCCGCGACATCGCGCAGGCCTTGGCCAGGTCCTCGAGGTGCCACGAGCGCGCGGGGTCGCCATGCATCAGTCTAAGCGCCGGAGCGATACGGGCATCACCCAAGGCGCGCAGCCACCCGGCGGCCAGCGGCGCCGAGGTACTCAGGTGCGCGCGCAGGATCTGGATGAACAGCAACTGCGAGAGCTGGGCCGAGGCCAACTGCGCCCCCGGCTGCTCGCCCGCGCGCTCCGCCATCAGTTGATCCAGCAGCCAGGCGAAGACCGCCGCTTGCGGCGAGGACGCCCGGATATGGATCCAGGGAGGCAGCACGTCGAGCAGCAGCGGCCCGCTGACAGGGTCCAGAAGGACATGGCCGCCGACGTGCGCGAATTCGCTCCCGTCGCCGATCTGCGCCGTCGAGCGACCCGCGCGCGAGAACAGATCCATCGCGTCCATCGGCTCGACGTCCGTGTCGCTCGAGACGATTGACCAGCGGCGCGCGGACAGCAGGCCCACGTCGCCGGCCTCGAATCGAATGGGCTCGGAGTGGCCCTCCAGTTGCACCAAACAACGGCCTCTCACGACAGCAAAGAACTTGATCTTGTCCGGCGCCGGGAACCGAATGGCCCACCTGCCGCTGGCCGAGAAGCCGCCGGTCAACAGGCTTTGCGCCTGCGTGAGCTTGAGGATGTCGGAAAAAGGGTCTGCGCTCATGTTCGAACTATTGCGCAACTGAAGCGTACTTTCAAGCATTCACAGTGCGACTTTGTGACCCTATCCTCTCGACCAGTCCCGCAAGACCACCGGCCAGTTCTTCGTCTACAGGCAATGAGTCCCGGCGAGGTCGATCCGGTCGCCACACGAACACGAGAGAGAGTTCCAATGAGCTTAAGCAAACGAAAACTGGGCACCCAGGGGCTCGAGGTCGGCGCCGTCGGCCTGGGTTGCATGGGCATGAGCCAGTCCTATGGGCCTGCCGACGAGAGCGAGTCGATCGCCACGCTCCATCGCGCCATCGACCTGGGCTGTGACTTCTTTGACACCGCCGAGGGCTATGGGCCGTACGCCAACGAGGAGTTGCTGGGCAGCGCGTTCAAGGATCGCCGGGACCAGGTCGTCATCGCCACCAAGGTCGGCTTCCGATTCGAGAACGGCCGCCAGTTGGGTACCGACACCGACAGCCGGCCGGACAGCGTTCGACGCGCCGTCGAGGGATCGCTGAAGCGGCTGCAGACGGATTACATCGATCTGGTCTATCAACATCGGCTCGATCGCAAGGTTCCCATCGAAGAGTTCGCAGGGGTTGTGGGCGACCTTGTCAAGGAAGGCAAGGTCCGCTTCCTGGGCCTGTGCGAAGTCGGAATCGCCAACCTGCGCCGCGCGCATGCCACGCATCCGGTGTCGGCTCTCCAGAGCGAATATTCGCTGTGGGAGCGCAACCTCGAACCGGAAATCATCCCCGTCCTGCAAGCGCTGGGCATCGGCCTGGTGCCGTTCTGTCCGCTGGGCCGCGGTTTCATGACAGGCAACGTCAAGCGCGGCGAGGGCTACCCCGAAAGCGACACCCGCCGCGCCGACCCACGCTACCAGGGTGCGAACTTCGACGCCAACGTGAAGGCGGCCCAGGTGGTGTTCGACATCGCCAAGAGCAGAAACCTGAAGCCCGGACAAATCGCGCTCGCATGGCTATTGGGCAAGGGGAACTTCATTGTTCCCATCCCAGGCACGAAGCGTCGCACATACCTGGAGGAGAACATCGCCGCCGAACAGGTCCGCCTCGCCGAGGATGACGTGCAGAAGCTGGACGCCGCGCTTACCGCCGGAACCGTATGTCACTTCTCGCCGTATTCCGGCCACCCGTTTCCGGCATATACCGGCCAGTGAATGGGGTGCAAACAAGCATCTCACAAGGCCTCAAGAATGGCCGGGTTTGGCGGCGTTGGCAAGCCGGCCTGAC